>MPMC02126851.1_pt1 | contig 18662 bp, 19 predicted proteins | sample 1617281 | NCBI WGS metagenome assembly MPMC02 (sample SAMN05944809, study PRJNA350692) | marine metagenome | biome: marine; feature: ODZ; material: water; isolation source: 100 m water sample filtered on 30 um supor filter | place: Pacific Ocean | collected 2012-04-09 | depth 100m m | reverse complement strand
GTGATACTGCTAGTTACCTTCTATTAGCACAAGGTCATTATTCTACGGACGGTAATACTGGTAGAGGAGAACCACTAGTTGTTAATATGGAGAAGGTTAATGGTACTACTTTTATTGGTACAGTAACTAATCCAACTTCTACCACAGCAGATGATGCTAAGTTTGACTTATTCGTATTTGACGCATGAAAACATATAGAGACTTAAAACTTACACTAAGATATAACCAGCAATTAAATCCTAAGATCTGGGTTGGTGAAGCAATGAAACCTGAGGTTATGCAGGGACTAGTTCGTATTGCAGAAGAGTGGGCAGAGTTTGCAAATATTCCTAACAGTGCTATAATTGATGTAGTTCTGGTGGGTGGTAATGCCAATTACAATTATACTAAGTATTCTGATCTGGACCTCCATCTTATTGTTTCCAAAGAAGACATTGCCGATTGTCCTGATCTCATTGATGATTACTTACGAGACAAAAAGCAATTATGGACTCTCACCCATAATATTCAGATCTATGGACACGATGTTGAACTCTACGCTCAAGATAGAAGAGACCCCACCCCCTCAGGTCAAGGAGTATTCTCCTTGATGAATAGTCTATGGTTGCGTCGTCCCACATATCAGGAAGTAGATCTTTCAGATCCTAATATCATTAATAAGGTGAGACACTATATGGAGAAGATTGATTTCTTGATTGATAATAGGGCAGATGACCGTGAGGCATTTGAAAAGTTGAAAGAGAAACTGCGTGACATGAGATCATCTGCTATCCAACGTGGTGGTGAGTTTGCTGTAGAGAACCTTGTGTTTAAGGAGCTACGCAACCGTGGGTATCTGGATAAGATGTCAGCACATCTAAGAAATCTTAAGGTTTCCAGCTTGTCAATCGACTGACCTCATGCTATAATAAGAGTTGAATTCTAGGAGTTTATGTCTATTCAATTAGTTCTCCTCAAATCTGGGGAAGAACTTGTCGCTGATATTCGGGAGATCGTTGACCGCGATACTCAAGAACCTATCAGTACAGTATTAATCAAACCAGTTCGTGTTACAGTAGTTCAGCAAGCAGTTCTTACTGAGGGTGCTAATGAACCATCGGATAGTGTTTTAAGTTTCATTCCATGGCTTGCTACTTCTAAATCAGAGGAGTATTTCATTAACAAAGATTGGGTAGTCACTGTTTGTGATCCCCAAGATAATATCAAAGAAAGTTACATTCAAAACGTAGGAGTTCGTGGTGACAGTGAAAATTGTGTTGTTGAAGATTGGGACGTTTCTGATCGCGGAGATTGAAGAACGTCCTGATGAGGATCCTGATTGTATCCTCATCAACCCTAAAGTAGTAACTGGATTTTCTCCAGATTTTACTTTAGAAAATTTTGTTCCATATTCATATCAAAAGCAGATTCCTATTAGGTCTACTGATATTATTACTATCGTGGATCCTATGGATAGTCTGCTACAATTATATCGTGATGTTACTGCTTGATGGATTTCTATACTAATGTTGCTATCATCAATGATACAGTTTTGTATCGTGGTTTTAGTGGAGGTGGAAGGGTTGAGCGTCGTGAAGACTTCTCTCCGACTCTTTATGTCTCATCAAAAAATCAAACCAAATATAAAACTCTTGATGGTGACTGTGTAGAACCTATTCAACTTGGTAGCATTAGAGATGCTAAAGAGTTTGTTAATACTTACGAGGCAGTAGATAACTTTACTATCTATGGCAATACCAAATACTTATATCAGTATATCCTGAGTAAGTATCCCAAGGAAGTTGATTATGATTTTAGTCAACTCAATATCATGTCTCTCGATATTGAGACCACATCAGAGAATGGATTTCCTAGTGTTGAGGAAGCACGGGAAGAAATTCTTTGTATTACTGTAAAAGACTTTACTAGTAAGAAGATTATTACTTGGGGTTGTGGTGAGTTTAAAAACTCCCGTGATGACGTTCATTATGTTTATTGCGAGAATGAACGTGAACTGCTTTTCAAGTTCTTGGAGTATTGGGTGCAAAAAACTCCTGATATTATCACTGGGTGGAATGTTAAGTTCTTTGATATGCCATTCATTTGCCGACGCATTGATCGTATGCTGAGTATTAAGCACATGAGATCTATGTCGCCATGGAACTCTGTTCGTGAGCGTAAGTTGTTTATGAAGGGTCAGGAGAAGATTTATTATGATATCATCGGTGTTGCTACCCTTGACTATTATGATCTATATCAGAAATTTACTTACACTAACCAAGAATCTTATCGTCTAGACCATATTGCTTTTGTGGAACTTGGACAGAAGAAACTCGATCACTCTGAGTTTGAAAACTTCCAGGATTTTTATCGCAGTGATTGGCAGAAGTTTATTGAGTATAACATCCATGATGTTGAACTCGTAGACATGTTGGAAGATAAAATGAAACTGATTGAACTCGCTGTTACTATGGCATATGATGCTAAGGTAAACTTTGAGGATGTATTCTATCAGGTTCGTATGTGGGACAATATCATTTACGATGCTCTCACACAAGATAATATTATTATTCCCCCTAAGACTGAGAGCACTAAAGATCAGCAGTATGCTGGTGCTTATGTAAAGGAACCTGTTCCTGGCATTTATGATTGGGTTGTGAACTTTGACCTTAACTCATTGTATCCACACCTCATCATGCAGTATAATATCTCTCCTGAGACCCTTCTAGATGACCGTGTGAGCGGCATCAACGTGGATAAACTACTCAATGGTGAGATTGATACTAGCACTTTGGATGGCGTCACTCTATGTCCTAATGGAACTTTGTTCACCACAAAGAAACAGGGTTTCCTTCCCAAGTTGATGGAAAAGATTTATACTGAGCGTACAATTTACAAGAAAAAGATGCTTGCTGCCAAGCAAGAGTATGAAAATACTAAAGATCCTCAACTTGTTAAGGACATCGCCAAGTATAATAACATTCAGATGGCACGTAAGATCCAACTGAACTCTGCTTATGGTGCTATTGGTAATGAATACTTCAGGTATTTCCGACTGGAGAACGCTGAAGCAATTACTCTTTCGGGACAACTCTCAATCAGATGGATTGAGAATAAGATGAATGAGTATCTTAATAAAATTTTAAAATCGGGTGATAAAGATTATGTCATTGCTGTGGACACTGACTCCATTTATCTTGATCTGGGCGATCTTGTTAAGAACGTATTCAAAGGAGGAACGCCGTCTGATGAGAAGGTTGTTAACTTCCTTGATAAGATCTGTAAGGTGGAACTTGAAACTTATATTGAAAGTTGTTACCAAGAACTGGCGACGTATGTAAATGCATACCAGCAGAAGATGGTAATGAAACGCGAGAACATCGCTAACCGTGGCATCTGGACTGCTAAGAAAAGATATATTCTTAATGTATGGGACAGTGAGGGTGTTCGTTATAAGGAACCTAAGATGAAGATCATGGGACTGGAGACGCAACGTTCATCTACACCAGCATATTTCAGAGACAAACTTCTGAAAGCATATAAGATCATGATTAAAGGAACCAATGATGACATGATTGATTATATCAGTGACATCAAACGTGAAACACAACAACAAAGTTACATAGATATCTCATTCCCAAGAGGATGTAATGGTCTTGAAAAATACCGAAGTTATTCGGAGATTTATAAGAAGGGCACACCTATTGCTGTCCGAGGTGCATTATTATATAATCACTATCTTAAGCAGTATAAAATTACTAATAAGTTTCCTCTTATCCAAGAAGGAGAAAAGGTAAAATTCATTTACCTCAAAACACCAAACCCTATCGGTCAGAACATTATCTCATTCTTTAACACGCTTCCTAAAGAATTTAAGTTAGAAAAATACATTAATCATCAGATGCAATTTGAGAAGTCTTTCTTGGAACCTTTGAAATCTGTGATAGAATGTATTGGGTGGAAGCATGAGCGCACTGGCTCACTAAGCAGTTTCTTTTCGTAATTATTATGTCATTTTTAAACAACGTTATCAAGGAGTTAGATAATGAATTTGCGTCAATTGTTGATGAAGGCATCGCCGCAGGAGATTGTGACACTTTTGTGGACACTGGCTCTTACATCCTCAATGGTCTTGTGTCTGGGAGCATTTTTGGTGGTCTCCCATCAAACAAAGTCACCGCTCTTGCAGGAGAAACAAGCACAGGAAAAACTTTCTTCGCACTGTCAATCGTAAAGAACTTTCTCACACAAAACTCTAACGGTCAAGTAATTTATTTTGAGTCTGAATCTGCTATCTCTAAGAGCATGATGAGTACTCGCGATATTGATGTTACTAGGGTGGGTCTTGTTCCTGTCACTACAGTTCAGGAGTTTCGCACTCAAAGTATTAAGATCGTTGATGAGTATAATAAACTTAAGAAAGAGGATCGCCCACCGCTTTTATTTGTGCTAGACTCTTTGGGTATGCTATCAACCTCCAAGGAAGTTGCTGATGCATCTGATGGTAAGGAGACCCGCGACATGACTCGTGCTCAGGTGATTAAGTCTATCTTTAGAATTTTGTCATTGAAGTTGGGTCAGGCAGGCATTCCTTTGATTGTTACTAACCATACTTACGATGTTGTCGGTGCTTATGTTCCTACTAAGGAAATGGGTGGTGGCACTGGTCTTAAGTATGCTGCTTCTAGCATTTTGTTCCTCTCTAAGAAGAAAGAAAAGGATGGCACAGAACAGATTGGTAATATCATTAAAGTGAAGGCACATAAGTCTCGCTTTACTAAAGAAAATTCTATTGTAGAAACGAGGTTATTCTTTGACGAACGTGGACTTGACAAGTATTATGGACTATTGGAGCTGGGTCAACAGCACGGAGTTTTTGAGCGTGTGGGTAACCGTGTTAAGACTGAGCATGGGAATGTATATCCTTCTGCTATCTACAAGGATCCAGAGAAGTTCTTCACTCAAGAAATCCTCCAAGCACTTGACGAGTGTGCCAAAAAAGAATTCTGCTATGGATCCTGATGGAAGTAATTGAAAGCACTATACTGAAAAATCTCGTTACTAACGAGAGTTATATGCGTAAGGTTATTCCTTACGTGAAACCAGAATATTTTAATGATTACTCTGATAAAATTCTGTTTGATATCATTAATGAGTTTGTGGTTAACTATGGTCAACCACCAACCAAGGAAGTACTTTCTATTGAAGTTGATAATCGCAAGGATCTGAATGAAGATTCTTATAAGGAACTGCAAGTAAAAATTACTGACATCGATAACACTGAAGTTGATGATCGTTGGATCCTTGACACTACCGAAAAGTGGTGTAAGCAACGTGCAGTTTACTTAGCACTACTAGAGAGTGTTAAGATTGCTGATGGTCAGGATGAGAAGAGAAATGAAGATGCGATCCCATCAATTCTTCAGGAAGCATTGGGTGTTTCATTCGATGAGCACATTGGGCATGACTACATAGAAGATTATGAAAGTCGCTACGAGTTCTATCATAGAAATGAAAACAAAATCCCATTCGATTTGTCTCTCTTCAATAAAATTACGAAGGGTGGTATTTCCAACAAAACTCTCAACATCGCACTTGCTGGTACTGGGGTGGGCAAATCATTGTTTATGTGCCATATGGCTGCTGCGACCCTTCTACAAGGTAAGAATGTCCTCTACATCACACTGGAGATGGCAGAAGAGAAGATCGCTGAACGCATTGACGCAAATCTTCTCAACGTCAATATCAAGGACATTGAAGAACTGCCGGAACAAATCTTCAGTTCCAAAGTAACTAGACTGGCACAGAAGACCAACGGCAAACTTATCATTAAAGAATATCCTACAGCGTCAGCGCACAGTGGACACTTCAAGGCACTTCTGAATGAACTTTCACTCAAGAAAAGTTTTAGACCAGACATTATCTTTATTGATTATCTAAACATCTGTGCATCATCACGTTATAAAGGAGCACTTGTAAATTCTTATACCAACATCAAAGCGATTGCAGAAGAACTTCGTGGACTTGCTGCAGAACATAACGTCCCTATTGTTTCGGCTACTCAGACTACTCGTTCTGGGTATGGCGCTAGCGATATTGATCTTACTGATACCTCTGAGTCTTTTGGACTACCTGCTACTGCAGATTTTATGTTTGCTCTTATCAGCACAGAAGAACTTGAAGGCATCAATCAACTCATGATTAAGCAACTCAAGAATCGTTATAACGATACCACATCATATAAAAGATTTGTTATCGGTATTGACAGATCAAAGATGAGGTTGTATGATGTAGAGGAATCTGCTCAGGTTGACATTGTTGACTCAGGGCAGGAAGAGTATGACTTTGAGGAGGTTGCCAGATCTCAAAGTAAAACATCTATGGCAAAGTTAACTGAATTTAAATTTTAATCTATGACCATCGACACACAGAAATACATTGAGTTTGTTGACGCTGTTACATCAAAACAAAGTAAGGACTATGAAGCATTTATCTATCGTCTTCAAGAACTAGAAGGACAGGAGTTTCCTAGTGAGCGATTACTTACTGCTGCTGTAGGTATGTCTGCTGAAGCAGGTGAGTTTACTGAGATTGTTAAGAAGATTATCTTCCAAGGTAAACCAGTAAACGAAGATAATCTGTTTCACCTTAAACGTGAACTTGGGGACATCATGTGGTATGTCGCTCAAGCATGTATGGGTTTGAATGTTTCTCTCAATGAAGTCATTGAGATGAATTTTGAAAAACTGAGTGCTCGTTACCCTGAGGGTTCATTTAGTATTGAACGATCTGAAAAACGTAAGGCGGGAGATCTTTAATATAAATACCCCCATAAATAAAAGAAACTACTATCTCCAATGGCATTTAACCAGCCAATATCATCAACAGCAAATGTAAATTCAGCAAGAGTTGATACTGCTAAATGCAAGAATTGGCAAAGTAGAAAAGCATTACTGATTGCTGTCGTCGAAGTTCTTGATGCTGTCAAAACTGATCTTCCTGAAATGTTCCAAAGAGGAACCGCATACTTTACTTTGTCTGAAGATGGTCAAGTAAAAGTAAATCCTTTCTTGGGTTCTGGGTTAAGTTCTGAATGTCTTTTTGCAGAGGAACTAAGAACATCCGACATGGATGATTGGAAATCTGGTATCAAGAAAGTTCTAGAGGCACAAGAAAAATGGCAATCGTCTTGGGAACAAGGTAGATCTAAAGCAACAAGTGTATTCAAACAATTTGGTAGAGGATCTGCTGGTGGAAATAGCGAGAGTTATGCTGCTGCTATTCAAACAGCAATTGTAGAAAACTTGCAGTGTGTTGCTTGTGCTGCGAGACAAGAGATAGGTCATGACATTTCCTATGAAGAGTTTGCTGAAGTAGTAAACCAAACACATCCCAAGTATACTAAGATTAAATCCCATTGCTTTGTTTCTATAAATGGTGGAGACTTATGGGCAGACGAAACAAGATTTAAATCATTCAAGCATTTTTATGAAATGTCTGATGCCGGTCCTGAATGGGTAGAGTCTTCTGCAAAAATTGCTAATGCTGCGTATGGAGACTTAAGTCCTGGCAAGTATAATTTTTATAGACAAGATCAGTATCCGCGCTACAAAGGATACTACAATGAAATAAAATCAGAACTTGCTCGGAGCAGTAAGACTACAGGTAGAAATCAATTCAGTAGTGTTAATACAAGTCTCTTGCAGAGATTAAATAAGACACTTGGTATCTCAGAAGACAAGTGGAATCCATCTGACATTATTGCAGTTAAAACTTCATTCGAGAGTCAGAAAGATTACCGTCCACCCGATGCAGCAAAGTCATTAGGTCAAGATAAACAGAATAGAGATACCATCAACTACTATAATGATCTAGCACAGTTGTATGAATACAATAAGTGGATCCATGATCACTTTGAAAATGGAAATATTATTGGCATCTCTCTAAAGAAAGCAGGTGCTACAGTAAAGCGTGAGGTTGTCTCCAGTCCAGATATTGGAACGATTGCATCGTATGCTGATTTAGAAGTAAAAGTTACTAGTGTAGATTATCTTGAGACTAATGCTAAGTGTCTAATCTACTTTGATGTTACTGGATTTCCAAAAACTTATAATTTAGATGCCAGAGGATTTGAAGAGTCTGGCAAAGTTGCTGATATTCAAATTCAGTTAATGAAAACAAGAGTAGGATCATCAGCAGCACATGGTAAGGTGACACTGCCAGCAACAGAAGTAATTGCAAAACTTTCTTCGGCAAGAAGACATTTTACTCAGTTAGGTAGATTAAGAAGAACAATTTTTGGAGAGAATCCTGGTAGTGGATTCATGCCATACTCATGGGTTCAAAGTAAAATGAGAACTCAAAATGATGTTGATGGTATAGCAGATCAGATGGCAGAATACATCCACACCATCTCTAATGACGAGCACAGCATTGACCACATCACAAACTATCTCAAGGACTCCCCAAGAGTCTCTGCTTTTGATAAAATGAAGTATGTCAAAAACAAGATCCAGTCCTATGAGATCGGATACATGCTCGACACTGCCTCTAGTCACATCTCCGAGTCCGTTCAGCAGAACATTTTGAAGTCTATGTATTTCTACGCAGGATCGAAAGCATTCATGGTCTTTAACAATCAGAAAGCAACAGTCTTCATGCAGTCCAGTTCTTATATCAAATTTGGTGGTTGATCAATGGCAAAGAATCTACATCTAGAACACATAGAAGACCTCATGCTTATGCTTGGCGAAGAGGGAGTCAAAGAATCTTTTGCATACATTGATGACCTAGTGCAAACTTTTTCTGGGGATCCAAAAAATAGTAGAAAGTTTTCTACGAAGTGGGATGGGTCACCTGCCATCTTCTGTGGACCAGATCCTGTTGATGGAGAATTTTTTGTTGCAAAGAAAGGTATCTTCAATAAAAATCCTCAGTTGTTTAAGTCTGTGGGTCAGATCAATGAGGATACAATTGCTCCAGGACTCAAAAAAGTATTTGAGTATGTCTTTAAATATATGAAACCATTGTATGACAATGGTAAATTAAAGGATGTTGTTCAAGGAGACTTCCTTTATCATGAAGGAACTAGAAAAATTGTAAGAGATGTTCATGGTGAAGATTGTGTAGTCTTTAAACCTCAACTGATTAGTTATTGTATTCCAGATCATGATACTTTGTATGATACCGCTAAAGCATGTAAAGTCTGTGTAGTTATTCATGCTAAGTATCCTAATAATAATGCTAAGAGTGTTGCTGACCTGTCTGTAAACTTTGGTTTTGATGCATCAGATAAGTCAACTAGAGATCTTCTCATCCTCTCTCCATTTACTTCTGAGTTAGGTAGATCATCTATGATTACTAATGCAGAGAAAACACAACTGATGAATTGGAAGAGAACTGGGGCAAGACTTCTTCCTCAGTGTTCTGATTTCTTAAATGAGATTGCTCCATCCCATGATGATTCTTGGGGTCTTGCTTACTTCCTCAAACAATACTTCAATGCAAAAGTTCGTCAAGGACAACCAGTAAATAGTGCTTCACGATTCTATCAAGAATACTGCAACTACTGGGAAGAGAAGTTTCGTAAGAAAATTGGTAGTCTAAAGCAAGCATCAAAGATTGCAGAGTGGAAAGCAAAAATGTATGCTGGTATAGATGTTCTCGAAGCAAACAAAAAAGACTTCATTGCAATGGTTGCATTATATAATACTATACAAAACATTAAGAACGTCTTTGTTCCTAAACTTGAAGCCGGGGAGAGATTCCGAACCTATTATTATGATGAAAAAACAGGAACATATGAAGTTGGTAATCAAGAAGGATACGTTGCTATTCGTGAATCAACTAATGCTGTTAAGTTAGTTCAACGTCTTGGTGGATTTAGTCAACGCAACTTTGAAGAAATCAAATCCTGGGCTAAGAAATGAAGAGAGTAGTATTTGCTTGGGGTAGATTTAATCCTCCGACAATCGGTCACGAAAAACTTATTGAAAAAGTTGCTTCTGTTGCCAATGGAGATGACTACTTCATTTATCCTACTCACACTCAGAAGAAACCAAAGGATCCTCTTCCATCAGATAAAAAATGGGAGTGGATGAAATTGATCTATCCAAACCATGCAAATAATATTATCTACGATAAGCAAGTAAACACTTTTATTGTATTATTACAAAAACTGCAAGTAGATTATGATGATGTAGTATGGGTTGCTGGATCCGATAGGGTATCAAAATACCAAGAAGTTTTAAAAAAAAATAATGGAACTGAATTTACATTCAGGTCAGCGGAATGTGTGTCTGCTGGAGAAAGAGATCCAGATGCAGATGGTGCTGCAGGTATGTCTGCTAGCAAAGTGAGAGCAGCAGCAAAAGATAAAAAAATTAAAGATTTTTATTCTGGTATTCCTAACACACTCAATGATACTCAGAAATTAGAATTGATGAAACAAGTTCGTAAAGGTATGGGATTATGAGAGAAATTGCACAAAATCTTCCCGCCAATTTTAAATAATAAATAGTAAGATAGAATTTAACTATTAATGTATAACTTTTCAGAATACTCAAAGGTTTACACCCGTGAACAGTATTATAATGATGAAATTTTCCCAGAAGGGATGAAAGTTCGTAATGGAAATGATCAGGTCGGCACTATTATTAGGCGTGGACCTAACTATGTCATCTGCTTAGATGAAAATCATAAGACTTTTAGAAGTTGGATTTCTGATATCAGTGAGGTCCATGAACTTGGAACTGATGAGACCAGAGAGTATCTTCAAGATCTAACTCCTGGTCAGAAGAAAGAAAGATATGGTAAGAATAAGACACCTGAGTGGTCTACATCTATAAATAAAAGAAAAAGTACCCATAAAGAAATGTACAACGATAGTTATTCGGATTCTTTAATTAAACGATCTACTGATGGCATTGCCGGAAAGGAGTGCTATGGAGAAGTGGAAAATAAAAAGACCGTTGAAGATCAGTATTCAGCATCACTGATGGATGCTACGTTAGCAAAACTTTCCTCTGGTAAATTATTTGAAGGTGGTGTGAAGCAAGTTCCTACTAAGGTGGATTTAATGGAAGCACTTGATCCTGTTGGTAAGGAAGATGGTGATATTGATAATGATGGGGATAAGGATAAGTCAGATAAGTATCTTGCCAAACGTCGTAAAGCAATTGGTAAAGCAATTGGTAAGGCAGTGAAGAAAGAAGAGTTCTCTGATTGGAGAACTGAAATGGGATTGGAAGAAGCAAAATGTAACAATTCAAAAGAAGGAAGTAAGTGTCCTGTGCATGGAACTGCCGACTGTAACTGCGAGGAAACGGTAGATGAAGGATGTGGATGTAGTGGTAGTAAGAAATTAAAAAAATACTAAAGGCATATATACGGTAGACATTACTAATGAGGTTTACTATGTTGGCTTTTTTACTTCCACTTGCATCTAAAATTATTTCTGATGCTGTTAATAAAATTCCTGAGAATGAAGAACTCGGTGAGAAGATGGTTGAGATCTGTCTTGTTATTCTTGCTAAAGCTGTTAAGCTGACCAAGACTGACATGGATGATCAACTACTTGAAGTTGTAACCAAAGCAATCAAGACACGCGAAGAAGACTGATAGTAGTTAATAATTAGGTATTTCATTGGGGAGTATACTCCCCTTTTTTTATAAATAATCAAAGATTAAGAAAAAACTTTTAGGGAGACCAATGGCAATTCTCGGAAAAATTGATGCCGCCACCTTTGCTAACGATGTAGCAGTCACACAAACTGATGCTACTGTTACAAAGAACGCTGCAGATAACGTAGATGTAGGAGACATCCTTGTTCTTAGCGATGTATCATACCTCGTCAAAGAAGTAACTAGCACAACTTCAATTGAACTGCATAAAGGATATGTAGCAGCAACTGATGCTACTCTTTCTGGTGCAATTCGTCGCACTGCTCCTAAAGCAGTCGCTGATTATGTAATTAAAGGTGGTGATAGTCTGCCTGGAGAACTCATTTTTGCTGACACTACTGAGGCAGCACTTGCAGTAAACAAAGCGCGTGGTATTTGGGGCCCTGGTTGGTGGCTTTATAAGACTTATGATGTTGAGGGTGAGACTCGTCATAAAGCAGAGTGTTTGGCACACCTGAATGTTGCTTCTGGTACTGCTGGCGACTTTACTGATGATAGAATTGCTGCTGATGCTCTTGCTGTTATCACAATTGGCACTCAACCTGCAGATAAGTCAGTTGCCGCTCCCAATACTGCCGCGTTCACCGTTGCTGCTACAGTTTCTACTGGTTCGGGCACACTTGAGTATCAATGGCAACTCAGCACAGATAGTGGAGAAACCTTTGATGACATCTCTAGTGCAAATTCTGCTACCTTTACCACTGCTGCTACCACTGCTGGTGCTGCTGGTGAGAATGGATATCAGTACAGAGTCAAAGTTACTACCGACTCTGGTGCTGCTGAAGTAGTTTCCTCTGTTGCCACCCTAACTATTACCTAATAATTATAATGAGATTTGATGAACTGAATGAAGACAACTATGCCTTCTTTGCAATTAAATATTACAACAATCCCCACTGCACAACTAAAGAAGAATTTGATGAGGATTTAAAAAGATTTAAGTATGTCAAAAAACTTATGCGAAAGTATATAAATTCCGACATACTTAAACATCATTTAATTTTAAATCATTTGATTATTCTTTTTAATGTTTTTAACGATGCTACAGTTCCTTTGCTATTTTATAAAATTGAAAGAAATTGCTGGCCGGTTCTCAAATCTTTTCTGATGTACTTAAACAGGATGCCACAAAACTATCTGGAACATGTTGAACCAGATCATAAATGTCTAGAAGAACTAAATAAAATATGAAAAACATTAGAAAACTTCTACAACAAGCGAGATATCAAATGTGGGAAGAACCAACAAATTCTGTTGGTTCCGGTGCTAATCTATCACTACCTCCTACACATGAACCTCCTGGTATTCCTGCCAGTAAGAAAAAGAAAAAGTATGATGGTAGAACAAAAGCAGGTCGTAAACTTGTAAACCGTATTTTAACCAACCGAGACAAGAAGGCAAAGAAAAAAATGACACAAGAACAACACATCATCGAAGCTGATGACCATCATGGTGATCAGAAGGGCCCTTCAGAAACTGAAAGAGCTCAGAAGCAAATTGCACAGCAGAAGAAATTAAACAAGCAGAAAGAAATTCAGAAGAAAGCGCAGGATGCTAAAGGCAAAATGCATAATAAGACTAAAGAGATGGATACTTTGATGAAGGCACGTTTGTCTGACTTCAGAAAGAAAGCATCCAAGAAGTCTACTTCACTTCAGAAGCAAGTATCAGAATCAGCAGGAACTCAGGCTCCTGGTGTAGAAGTTCTTGGAACTCTCATGAAACTGGCACAGGAATCTACCTATGGTAATCAAGAAGTAGAAGGTTTCGTTCAGTTCAAAGATGGTCGTTCACTTAGAGTTAACACTGATGTTGCTAAGAGAATGGTTGCTACATTTGAAGCACTTGATCCAGGCGTTCAGGATCAGTATCGTTTCCTCATGAATAAGAGTGTGGAAGACTTCCTTAAGATTATGCAGTTCAACCCATCACCTGTATAACAATGTTGGATGGATGACGTTAATTCTGCTATACTAGAACGATTAGAAAAAATAGTTGAAACCCTACAAGACAATTCAGTCAAGATGGGACAACTTCTTGCTGTCCATGATGAGAAACTAAATAAACAGGACAGAATTGATGCAGTACTTTTTGAGAAGATAGAGAGTGTGCATAGAGAAGTCAATCGTCAATCTGAGGAGATTAAGAAAGGTTGTGAAAGGGATATCAGAAAGGTTGATGACCGTCTTAGAGTCATTGAAAAGAAGATGTGGAGTATTTTTGGTGCTCTTGCTGTTATATCTTTCCTCGTCTCGGTTCCAGGACAGAAAGTGATGTCCACTATGATGGGTGACACACCACCGTTGACAGGGAACCTGCAACCTGCTATAGTGAGGTGAAGCAACTCGCCCCTATAGTATGAATTTTATTGATGCGAAGTATATTAATCTTATCTCGCCTCAACTTGTAAAGTTTGCTAAAAAGAAATCAGATCTGTATACATTCAGATGCCCCTACTGCGGTGACTCACAGAAGCACCGCAATAAAACTAGGGGTTATTTTTATCGGAAACGTAATGATTACTTTTTTAAATGCCACAACTGTGGTATGGGTAGAACGTTTACAAATTTCTTAAAAGATCAATCTCCGGTGCTTCATGATGAGTATATTATGGAGAGATATAAAGAAGGTCTCACTGGTAAGGGATCTAATACTGCAGTGCCTGATTTTAAAATTCCCGCCCCAATATTTAAGAAAGATATATTCTCAGATCTTAAAAAAGTGGAAACTCTAAATAAAGAACATCCCGCAAAAGTATACTTAAGTCAGCGCCAAATTCCAGAGAATTTATTTTCAATTTTTTACTACGCAGAAGACTTCAATGCTTGGGCAAAACTCAGTAATAAACAAAAAGAATCTAGAATCGTCATCCCCTTATTGTCTAATGATGGTAAGGTGTTTGGACATCAGGGGAGGTCATTAGATAAAAATACTAAACTTCGTTACATCACAACGATTTTAGATAAATCATTTCCTAAATTATTTGGACTTGATAGAGTAAACAATACTAAAAAAACATATGTTACCGAAGGACCATTTGATTCCTTGTTTTTATCAAATGCAATCGCCATGTGTGGATCTGACGTTACGTTGGATGACACTGAGTTTGGCGATCTCATTTATGTTTTGGACAATGAACCACGCAACAAAGAGATCGTTGCCAAGTATGAAAAACTTATCTCATCTGGGAATAGTATCGTCATCTGGCCAAATACCGTAATTGAAAAGGATATCAATGACATGAAGATGTCTGGACACAACGTGCAAAATCTGGTAGAATGTAATACCTACCAAGGACTAGAAGCAATCATTAAATTAAACGCCTGGAAAAAAGTATGAGTAACGGTATCAAAGTTGTTAAGCGCAGTGGTAATATTGAACCACTGAACCTGGAAAAGATTCATTCAATGGTCGAATGTGCTTGTGATAATCTTGCAGGAGTATCTGCGAGTCAAGTAGAAATGAATTCTGGTCTTCAATTTTATGATGGCATTACTACAGATAAAATTCAAGAGATTCTGGTGCGTTCTGCCAGCGACCTTATCTCTTTAGATAATCCAAACTATCAATTTGTAGCAGCACGTCTATTATTGTTTGGTCTTTATAAGCAAGTTTTTGGACCCGATTGGCGACATGGATTTCCTGATCTTAAGGAACATTTGACTGAAGGTATTGATCGTGGCATCTATGATGCTGAATTGGTGACTAAATATTCTGATGATGAGTGGGAAAAAATTCATTCATATATAGATCATGGTCGTGACTATTTGTTTACTTATGCTGGTCTTCGTCAGGTAGTTGATAAGTATCTCGTTCAAGATAGGAGTTTACATACAATTTATGAAACCCCTCAGTATGCATACTTATTGGTTGCTGCTACGATTTTTGCAGAATATCCACAGGAGATGAGGTTAGATTATGTCAGAAGATACTACAACGCAATCAGCAAGCACAAAATCAACGTTCCCACACCTATCTTGGCGGGGGTGCGAACCCCTCTTCGACAGTTTGCTAGCTGTGTGCTTGTTGATATTGATGACACCCTCGATAGTATCTTTTCTAGTGATATGGCGATTGGTCAGTATGTTGCTCAACGTGCAGGAATCGGTATCAACGCAGGTAGAATCCGTGGCATCAACAGTAAAATCAGAGGTGGGGAAGTACAGCATACCGGTGTTGTCCCTTTTCTCAAAAAATTTGAAGCGACTGTCAGATGTTGCACTCAAAATGGCATCAGAGGTGGATCAGCGACAGTCCACTTCCCAATCTGGCATCAAGAAATAGAAGACATTCTTGTCCTTAAGAATAATAAAGGATCGGAGGATAACCGTGTTCGCAAATTAGATTATTCTATCCAAATTTCTAAGTTGTTCTATGAACGTTTCATTGAGAATGGGGAGATTACATTATTTTCCCCTCATGATGCACCAGGACTCTATGAACGTTTCGGCACAAACTCTTTTGATGCATTGTATGTTGAGTATGAGAATGATGAAACCATTCCACGAAAGACTATCAAGGCTCAGGAACTTATTCTAGATCTTCTAAAGGAACGTGCAGAGACTGGTCGTGTCTATATTATGAATATAGCTCACTGTAATTCACATTCTTCATTCAAAGATAAAGTTTATATGAGTAATCTCTGCCAGGAGATCACTCTTCCAACTAAACCACTTACTCACATCGATGATTCTGATGGTGAGATTGCTCTTTGTATTCTTTCTGCTATCAATGTAGGTAAGATTTACAAACTTTCTGAGATGGAAGAACTATGTGATCTTTCTGTTCGTAGTTTAGAGGAACTAATAGACTATCAAAAATACCCTGTAGTCGCTGCAGAACGCTCTACAAAGGCGAGAAGATCATTGGGGGTAGGGTTTATTGGTTTAGCACATTACCTCGCTCGTAACGGCGAGCACTATGACGATCAAGCGTCATGGGATTTAGTTCATGAATTGTCTGAAGCATTCCAATACTACCTGCTGAAATCTTCTAATGAAGTTGCAAAGGAGAGAGGACATTGTGAGGCATTCCACCGCACTAAGTATGCAGATGGTATCCTTCCGATTGATACATATAAGAATGATGTTGATGATATAGTATCACCGGAATACAATTATGACTGGGAATCTCTTAGATCATCTATCCTGGAGCACGGACTTAGGCACTCAACACTGTCGGCACAAATGCCTTCGGAGAGCAGTTCCGTTGTGTCAAATGCCACAAACGGAATCGAACCACCAAGAGCTTATTTGTCCGTTAAAAAATCCAAGAAGGGGGTTCTTAAGCAGATTGTTCCTCAGTATGCTACACTAAAGAACAACTACACACTCCTATGGGATATGGCATCCAATGCTGGATACATTAAGATTGTTGCTGTTATGCAAAAGTTCTTCGATCAAGGAATTAGTGGTAACTGGTCTTATAATCCAGAACAGTTTGATAATAATGAGGTTCCAGTTTCAGTAATGGCACAAGACTTCCTCACCACTTACAAGTACGGTTGGAAGACTTCTTATTATCAGAATACATATGACATTAAGACTGATGAATATCAAGAAGATGTGAAGAAGAGTTTAGAAAGTTTAATTTCAAGTATAGAAAACACCGAGGAGGAAGACTGTGAGTCCTGTAAACTTTAGAGTGAGTTCGGAAGAAAATACTGAAGAAAATACTACAGTTCGTGGTATGACTGTATTTAATAGGGATAAAGTTGATACTAAGAAGCAACCAATGTTCTTTGGTGCTCCCCTTGGTGTTCAACGTTATGATAACTTTAAGTATCCAGTGTTTGATAAACTTACTCAGTCACAACTTGGATACTTCTGGAGACCTGAGGAGGTTTCTCTACAAAAAGATCGTGGTGATTATCAATCATTGCGTCCAGAGCAAAAGCATATCTTTACTTCTAATCTAAAGTATCAGATTATGCTTGATTCAGTTCAGGGTCGTGCTCCTGGTATGGCTTTCGCTCCATACTGTTCACTACCTGAGCTTGAAGGTTGCATGAATATATGGCAGACTATGGAGATGATTCATAGTCGTTCATATACTTACATCATCAAAAATGTTTATGCTGATCCAGCAGAAGTGCTTGACACGATCTTGGAAGATGATATGATACTATCACGCGCCGAAACAGTCACGGGTGCATATGATGAATTCATTAATCATGCTCAGACATATGGTAGTGGTAACATGTGGCAACACCACCTAGATGGAGTTCCTGCTGCTGAATGTGATTTATATGAACTTAAGCGTAAACTTTATCGTGCTATAATCAATGTCAACATTCTTGAAGGAATTCGATTCTATGTCTCGTTCGCCTGTTCGTTCGCTTTTGGAGAGCTTAAACTCATGGAGGGATCCGCTAAAATTATCTCTCTCATCGCAAGAGATGAAAACCAACATCTTGTTCTTACACAAAACATTATCAATAAATGGCGTCAGGGAGACGACCCAGACATGGTTAGAATTGCTGAAGAAGAAGAGCAGTGGGTCTATCAAGCGTTTGAGGCAGCGGTAACTGAAGAACGTGTCTGGGCAGACTATCTCTTCCAGAAAGGTTCAATGATTGGTCTCAATGCTAAACTTCTGACTCAGTATGTTGAGTGGATCGCCAACCGTCGCATGAAAGCAATTGGTTTGAAACCTGTTTATGATGTTGCTGCTAAGAATAATCCATTACCTTGGACCGAACATTGGATTTCCTCTAAGGGTCTTCAGGTAGCACCACAGGAAACTGAAAATGAAAGTTATATTGTTGGAGGAATTAAGCAGGATGTTAAGAAAGATACTTTCGCTGGTTTCCAGTTATGAACGAAGATTCTTTGCGTGGTTGGAGGGAAGAGTACCTGGAGATGAAAGTCCTGAGTACGATGCAGATAGAATGTTTGAAGAATGGACCGAAGAGTCTTTCTCAGAGTTGGATGATGCAAGCTATGCACAACGACTGGAAGAAGAAGAAAGGGATCAAGGATCCAGAACCACCCGATTGCCAG
>MPMC02001349.1_pt1 | contig 18721 bp, 1 predicted proteins | sample 1617281 | NCBI WGS metagenome assembly MPMC02 (sample SAMN05944809, study PRJNA350692) | marine metagenome | biome: marine; feature: ODZ; material: water; isolation source: 100 m water sample filtered on 30 um supor filter | place: Pacific Ocean | collected 2012-04-09 | depth 100m m | reverse complement strand
TTATTTGATGGAACTAGTGATAGACTTGATATTGGTGGACATTCTGATTTTGTTCTTGGTTCTGGTGATTTTACGCTTGAATGTTGGATAAAAACAGATAATAAGACACAAGATGGTGGAATAAATCGCCGTATTTTCAAGTTAGACGGTCCAACTGCAAACAGTGCTTTAGGTAATATTGCAATTTATGTTATATCTAGTACTGGAGTAATTCGTGCAAAGTCTACAGATACTCCAGATAGTACTACAGTAACAGGAACTACAGATATTAGTGATAATGTTTGGCATAATATTACATTAACTCGTTCTTCTGGAATATTAAGACTGTTTGTTGATGGTGTATTAGAAGGATCTGCAACTAATAATATTATTTTAAGTGCTAATTCTGGTTCACCAAGACCTAGAATAGGTAGTGATAGTGGTAGTGCTGGTGATTTTAAAGGAAATATTTCTAACTTGAGGATAGTTAAAGGTGCTGCAAGATATGTTGCAGATTTTACACCATCAAAAGCACCACTTAAGAAGGTATATGGAACAATATTATTGTGTTGTAAGAACTCAGGATCAGTAACTGCATTTGATGCTTCTCCTTCAATAATTACATCTACTGCTGCTGGAATTAGTGGTGCAAGTCCATTTTATAATTCTGAAGCAAAGAATTTCTATGATAGTAGAAATTATGTAAGATTTAGGGCAGCAGGTACTGGATATCAATCAATTTCTTATCCTCCGGTTAAAATTACTGTAGAGGCTGAAATTACAGGTGGTTCAATAGGAACAGTTACTGCTACTCCACTTGTTAGAGGAGAAATAATTGATGTATTTGTATATGAAAATGGATCGGGATATGGATCAAAGATACTTAATTTTGAGAGAAAACCAACATTAACTATTAAAAATGGTGAAGCTGCTCAATTAAAACCAATTATAAAGGATGGAAAATTAATTGAAGTAGAAGTTCAGAATGGTGGAAAATATTATAATGCTGCTCCAGATATAGTAATAAAGGGTAGAGGTGAAGGCGCAAAGGTAAGAGCAGTTGTTGAAAAAGGAAGAATTATTGACATAATAGTCCTTAATAGAGGAACTAATTATCAAGATAATAATACATATATTTCCATAATACCTCCAGGAAGAAATTGTGTTTTAGATCCAAGTGTAAGACCACTTATAGTTAATAACTTTAAAAGGTTTGGTGAAGAAGTATTATATGAAAATGTAGATGATTTATCTTACAGTGTAGTTGGATATTCAACTATAAGAGATGGTACAGCATTAAATGACCCTGATGTAGATACAGGTCATTCTGCTGTTATTGGGTGGGCTAATGATGGTAATCCAATTTATGGACCTTATGCATATCAAGATCCTAAAGATATGACATCTACCATTGTGAAGATGGATACAGGATATACTGCTTCACAATACAATATTAGTGATAGACCTACATTAACTGATTTTGAATTGGGGTATTTTGTTGGGGATTATAAGTTTACTGGTGGTGGGCACTTAGATTCCCATAATGGTAGATTTACTAAGACTCCAGAGTTTCCAAATGGTGTTTATGTTTATCATGTCGGTCTTACTACAGATTATACTAACAATACATTAAAACCAGAATTTCCATATTTTGTTGGTGATACTTATAGATCAAATACTTCAGTTGATGTTTTAGATCAAGATTTTGATTTTTCTAATTCTTCTTTAGTTAGAAATACCTTCCCATATAGAGTAGACCAAAAGTATTCTGGAAATGATTTCCTTATTGAATCAAATGAAACATATAAACAAACTTCTATTATTGAATCAGCATCAAGAGGATCTGTAGATTCATTAGACATTGTTAATCCAGGAACAGATTATAAGGTTGGTAATGCTGTTAATTTTGTTAATAAGAATACTGAAGGTGGTGGAGCAATAGCAGAAGTTACTAGTATTGGTGGTAAAGATATTTTATCTGTAACCACAACTTATGATAAATTTGAAAATTCAGTAGTTACTTGGGAAGATCAGAATACATTACGTGTTTATACACATGATAATAGCGTACATTCCCCTAAGGTACATAGTCTTTTAGATTCAGATAGAATTACTATTTCTGGTGTTACCACTCATATTGATGGGTTATTAGATTCACATGTTATTGGAGTTACTTCAGAAACATCATATCTCATAACAGATCTTCCAGGACATTCTACTGCTGGTATTGTAACCGATATTTATGTTTCATCTATACCACCTTTAGTTGGATCTGGAACAACTATTGGTATTGGAACTGAATTCTTCTCAGTTATTGATAGATTTGATGATGAGAAGATATTAAGAGTTAAGAGAGAACTTGTTGGTGTTGCACATACTGTAGGCACAACTGTTTATTATAAAGCAGACTCATTTACTATTCCATTAGCAACTGAATATTTTGATTCTGAAAAAGATACTAAAATATACTTTAACCCAAATAAGACGGTTGGTGTTGGTGTAGGTACTGGTGTTGAGACTTCTATTGGATATTTTGTTGGTGAGACTAAGAAGACTGTTTCTATTCAGACTCAAAGCATCCATATTCCAAATCATCCTTTTAAGAATAATCAGGCACTTTTACTAAGAAAAGAAAACGGAGATAATGCGATACAGGTAAGGGATACTTCTGCAGGACCAAATCTAAATTTACCCGCTGCAGATGATGTTGAAACTGTTTATGTTATAAACAAATCCAAAGATTTTATTGGAATAGTAACTCAAATTGGTCTTACTACTAATACGAGTGGATTATTCTTTAATAATAATGGATCCAATACCTATGGATATAGCCTTGAAACTACTAATACAAGATTAACTGCTACTGCAAGTAAGATTAAATCTCAAGTATCAATTTCAACAGTTCACGATCTTTCTAATTTAGATAAAGTTGATTTTATTGTTAATCCTAGATTATCTTTAGGAATTGATGAAGCAACAGAAGTTACCGTAAGATATAATAATACTTATGATAAAGTTCTTATAGATCCTGTTGGATTTAATTCAAATGCTGTTAAGAATTCTAGTTATGCTGTAGATAGATTGCATAGTAGTTTTAATCTAGATGATCATAAGTTAGAATCTGGTGATAAGGTATTCTACAGTGCTGGTGATGGAATGATTGCCAGTGGTTTAGATACTGGATCATATTTTGTTTATAAGATAGATGATAATAATATTAGACTTACAAATACTTATATTGATGTATTCTCAGATCCACCAAAAATTATAAGTATTGGTAGTACAGGTGGTGTTACTCAGGAATTAAGTAAAGTTAATCCCCAAATTGAAGTAGTTAAGAACAATAGTTTAGTTTTTAATGTAGGTGATTCATCTTTAGCAAATTATGATTTCAAACTTTTTTATGATCAAACTGTAAGTAATGAATTTGTATCTACAGGAACAACTAATACATTCTCTGTTGTAAGAAACGGTATAGTAGGTGTTAACACTAGTGCATCAGTTACGATTGCATATAATGATGATTTACCAACAAAATTATATTATTCTATAGAAAAGGATGGTAAATCTGTTAAACCTGATAATGATGTTAAGGATTATTCTGAAATATTGTATAGACCTAGTGTATATAATGGAACATTTACTGCTTTTGGAATAGGATCAACATCTTTCTATATTTCTCTTGATGAATCTCCAGAAAGACTAACTTATGTTCCATCTGATTGTAAAGTATTAAAATATAATACATCTTCTTTAAGTGCTTCTGGACCAATAACCAAATTGAATATGATTGCGGGTGGTTCCAATTATAAGAAATTGCCGACTATAAGTGGTTTTTCAACATCAACGGCGACTTCTTTAGGATCTAATGCAATTATTCAACCAAAAACTAGTACTATTGGAAAACTTAATAATTTTAGAATTATTAATGAGGGATTTGAATATTCTTCAGATAAAACTTTAAGTCCTCAAGCTGAGATATTTAAGCATATTGGTCTTGAGGCTTCGCAGAAAATAACAAGAGTTGAAGTTATTAGTGGAGGTAAAAATTATATTTCACCACCTGATGTAGTAGTTGTTAATGAATATACAAAGAAAAAAGTTGAAACTGGTTTAATTAAGGTAAAACCCAATTTTAATGGTAATGCTATAGAGGGTATTGAAATTATTGATGAACCAAAAGGATTAGACAATGTTTCTCATAGAATTTACACTTTAAACAATAGTAACGGCATTCAAGTTGTAAGAGTTACATCTTATATTAAATCCAGTGGAGTTGTAACGTTAGAACTTAATACACCAGCAATTCAAGGATTTATTGTTCCACCATTTAAAAATGGCGATAAAATTTGGATTGAGGGGATAGGTAAAAAGAGTTACACCGATGATTTAGGTAATGTTACATATCCTGGAGATGGATTTAACTCAATAGATCATAATTATAATTTCTTTAGAGTACTTTCATATACAAATTCTAATCCAGCTGTTTTAAAATATAATATTGGAGATTATACAACTGATGCAGGAAATTATCTAGATGCTGAGACAGCGTTTACTTCTATTGTTAAATCGGATAATTATCCAGAATTTTCTATCACCAGAGAACCAAGTCTTTTCTTTGTTGAAGAATTCTTAAAGGTAAATGATACTCTAACCGATTTACAGGTTAAGGTTATTGATGAAAACTTTATTAAGACTGTTGGTGATTATGAAGTAAAGGTTGGTGACGTTTTAATTGGTGCTACTTCTGGTAATTACGCTACAGTTAATAGTATAGATTCATATAATAATCGATTTGTAATTGATTATGCAAACAAAAAGGATTTTGGATGGAAAGACAATACTGGAAGATTGAGTGACGATCTTCAAGTACTGCCAGATAATGATTACTATCAAAACCTATCATACACTGTTAAGAGCCCGATTACTTGGGATGAGATGGTTGATCCAGTTAATAAATTGGTTCATCCTGTAGGAATGAAGAATTTTGCTGATACGGAAGTAATATCAGCAACAGTTGTTGGAGTCGGAGTAACACAATCTCTATCACCAGTATTAGACTTTATTTCTTTAAGAAGAGTTGATACTATCAGCAATTTTGATTTAGTTCAAGATTACAATCCTGGTTCCAATTTTTCTAGATTTATTATATTTAAGAGTAAGAAATTATCAGATTATATTAACTGTGTATCAAATAGAGTTTTACAGATTGATGATATTAGTGAAAACTTCTCTAGTGCTGAATTAAATAGGCAACCTTATGTTGATGTTGCAGAATATTCAATTACAGATTTCTATTCTAAGTTCTTAGTACAAGTATCTGATGAGAAAAAATTAAGCACTCAGTTGAGTGAAGTTATTCTTCTAAACAATTATTCTGATACTTATACTACTAATAAGATAGATGTTGTATCTCAGGGTACAAAACTTGGTGATTTTGTTGGATCTTTAGGTGCGGTTGGAGATCCTATCTTAAGATTCACACCTGTTAATCCAAATGATTATAGTTATAATATAAAAGTTTATAGAGAATCTTTTGATAGTAGTCCATTTAATATTGGTATTGGATATACTGATATTGGATTTGCAAGATTATCATCTAAAACAGAAAGAGTTGGACCAGCTTCTGGATCTGGAACATTAGGGTTCAGTACATCGGTCTTTAGGGCATTACCTGGTCAAATTGATACATTCTATGCATATGCTCATGTTAGAGATGAATCGACTGAGAGGCAGAATTATTATGAAATTGCTGGTTATTATGATGGTCAAGATACTCATATAGCAGAATCCTATTTTGATACTCAGAATTTTGCAACTTATTCTGGTCCTGGTATTGGTACTTTTGGAATGAGTGTTGAAAATAATATTTTAAGATTGAAATTTGATAATTCCACACAAAATAACGTAACAGTTAAAGCAAAAGTAGTTGGAATTGGATCTACTACAGCTGGTGTTGGAACATATAGATTCCTTGTTGCTGATCAACTTGATGGGTCAGAAAGAACTGCAAGATTAGAATCAGTATATAACAATACTTCTGGTATATCCACTCTCTTTACACTTGATCAAGATGTAGAATTTGCATCAAAATCAATAATTAAAGTGGGTGTTGGATCAACAGCAGCAATTCATAACGTATGGGTGGCTGCAGATCAAGTTACGGCTAATATTCAACATTCTCAATTTATATCTGTTGGTAGTACTTCTGGAATTGGAACATTCTCTACATCTGTATCGGGAACAACAGTTTCAGTTAAATTCCACCCTGATCCAGAATATGTTTCGGATAATGTGGAAGTTTCGGCATTTAATCAAATAATATATGCTGATCGCGATCTTTATAATATTCCTCCAGATTATACTTATGGAACACATATTGAAAATGTCACTAATTCTTTCTACGGATCATTGAATGAATTTGGTAAGGATAAATTAGATTTTGATTTAAATTATAAGAGAATTCCTATCTATGAGAAGGTATTTAATCCAAAGACTGCTACTATTTTAGATACTGCTACTGGAATATTCAGTATTGATAATCATTTCTTCGAGACTGGAGAAGAGTTGATTTATACTCCAGAATCAACTTTAATTGGAACTGCAGCAGAACCTCTTGGAATTAGCTCTGCTAGGGTTCAAGGTGTGCAGTTTACTGCAGATGTTATTGCTGGATTCTCAACTGTTACAGGTATTGCTAATACTACTGGAATGGTAGTTGGACAAACAATAGAACACCTTGTAAGTAGTGGTAAAGTAATAAATGATTATCAAATAACGGGAATTAATACATCTTACAACTACTTTATTGGTAATTCTAGTGCTTCTAGTACTGTTATTACTGGTATTGCTAATACAGTACAACTTAGTGTTGGATCTATTGTATTCAATCAAGCAAATGATGCTGTAATAGCGGGTACTGGATCAACTATTATCTCAATTGGTATTGGTTCTATTACAATGAGTGGAAATGTTACTCCAGTAGGAACGGGTGTAACCTTCTATTCAACTGATGTTGATTGGGGATTAACTTTAAATAATGTTTCTGTTGCATCAACATTTAGAGAGAGATTTGAGGTTGGTGTATCAACTACAATTTGCCCAACAACAGTTTATGCAATTAAGCTTACAAAGGATACTTTTAAATTAACAGGAACATCTGGAGGAACTCAAGATAATCCTGGAATTGGATTTACATTCCTTTCTACTGGATCTGGTAATTATCATAAACTTGAAATGAAGAAGAAGCTTGAAAAAGCATTAATTACTATAGACGGTGTAACTCAATATCCTTTGATGTACACTCCATTATCATTTACACTTGCAAATAATACTTCTACTATTGGTGTAGGATTGACCTTCTTAGGACTTACTGGCATTTCTTCAGTTAAACCAAGAGATATTGTTAAACTTGATGAGGAATTCCTTGATGTTGTTAATGTTGGTTTAGCAACTCAGACATTAGGTCCAATTACTGGTGTTGGAACATTCCCAGTTATTGAAGTTAAGAGGGGATTTGTTGGAACTGCAAAGACAACACATACTGATGGAACTGATATTAGAATTTATAAGGGTGCATTTAATATTGTAGGAAATAAAATATGGTTTACTGATGCACCTGATGGAAAGGGAACAAATACTAGATTAAACTCTAGTGCTCTTCCATCGGCAAAATCCACATTTAATGGTAGGGTTTATCTCCGTAGGGATTATGCAGGTAATAAGATATATGATGATACATCATTAGAATTTAATGGTATTGGAAAGACATTTACTGTTTATAAGGAAGGAGAGCATACAAGTGGAGTTGAAGCTGGAAGTGATCTTGTCTTTATAAACGATGTTTTCCAAACACCAAATACTATTAATAATGCAGGAAATAATTACGCATTTGATGAAATTTCTGGAATTACTAGTGTAACATTCACTGGAATTACTAGAGCAGGTACTGATGATAATATTATTGTTGATTATGATATAAATCAGAATCAATTGCCAAGAGGTGGTGTAGTTGTTTCTCTTGGATCAACTGGTGGATTAGGATATGCACCTCTTGTAGGAGCATCAGTTACTACCACAGTAAATTCTGATGGTGCAATTACTTCTATTGGTATAGGATCTACTGGAACATTTGGATCTGGATATGTTGGGCAGGTTGGTGTTGCAGTATCAGATCCTAACCATGTTGGAACTGCTGCTACTATTATTGCAACCGTTGGTGCTCAATATCCTCACAAGTTTGTAAGTGCAGCAACTAGTGCCATATATTATGGTGGTCAGTATCCACACACCTTTGTAGGTGCTGCTCAGAGCGCAGTTACTAAGGTTGGTGGTGCTTCTACAACACCAAGTGGTGCAACATATAATGGAGCAACAGGTGCTCTTGTACTAACCTTTGCTAATGCTCACGGAATTACCGCAAGCGATGAAATTAGAATTGGGCAGAATACTTTAACATTTACGTGTGCTAAGGATAATAACGCTACTAATCATGCTTATCCTCGTGCAACTGATCCTGTTGCTGGAAAGAATATAGACGTTACTGCAGTTACAACTAGCAGTCCTCATACTGTAACTGTTAATGTTGGATTTGCAACTATTCAATATACTGATGTTTCTGACGCACTTTACAACACTGCAACTGGTGATTTAGTATTGACATCGGTTGGGCACGGACATACAGCTGGTAATATTGTTGGTATTGCAACTACTTCTATAGCATTTACATGTAGTCAAGATGATTATTCTTCTGAACATGCATATCCTCGTTTAACAGACCCTGCAAATAATGCTTCTTTGGCAATTGGATCAACGACTATTAATACATTTACTTTAAATGTTGGAAAATCTCCTTCTGGAGACGGTGGAGAATTGACATTCAATATAATTGGAATGGGAACTGGATATGAAAATCCAAGAATTTGGGTAGATAGTCCAGCATATCAGAATTTAGATGTTGAAGGTGTATCTAGATTGGGTCTTGGAAATACCAGTACAACTGGTGTTGGTTTATCAATGACTTATGAGCTTGCTCCAGCAAAAGCAAAACCATCTGAAGATAGGTATGGTGATGCTGCAGGACTCATTCGTAAGAATAAGAATTTAATTGGCGAGGTTGCTGTAAAACGTATGTTGGATAAGTATAACGGTCCTTATGAGCATAAATTTGATGCTGGATCTAGTACTTTAACTAATGCTGTTAATATAGTAGGTGCTGGTAATCTTACACCTAATGCTGCAGCATATAGTGCTTCAACTGGTATTTTAACATTAGGATTTGCTGGTAATCATGGACTAGTAACAAATGCCGCTATTTCAATTGTTGATCGTTCTTTAGCATTTACATGTGCTTTAGATAATTTTGCTACTTCAACTCTATATCCTCGTGGTGATGATCCAGTTGGTTCTGGTAGAACTGCTGCTATCACTAAGACATCAAATACAGAATTTACTGTTAATGTTGGTGTTGCTACATTTAAGGTAGCATCTGGTGTTGGTACATTTGTTAATCAAGATTGTATTGATGATGTTATAGATGTTGTAGATGTTGTTGCATATAATACCGAATATGGTGGTAATGATAGGGTATATGATGCAGCGAATCTTTATATAACTGGTGCTCATGTTGCCGATGAAGAACCACAAACAATATATGCTTTCCAGCAAGCCAGAGATATGGCAATACAAGCAATGCGTAATGAGCGTATTGGTATTGGATCTGGTGGACAGTATGTGCATAAGTTTGTAACTTCAGGCACAAATGCTGTAGTTTCTGGTGGTGATTATCCACATACTTTTGTAAGTGCTGGAAGCAGTGCAGTATTCAGTGGTGGTGATTATGCTCATACCTTTGTAAGTGCTACTTCTGGTGCAGTTCGTATTGGATCTTGGGTTGGTGCTGGATTAACACCTACACAAGCAGTTTATACTCCATCAACAGGAACATTAGTATTCACAGTTTCTGGTAGACATAATCTCAGACACGGTGTTGATACTGTTGGTATTGCCACTAATTCACTAACATTCACTTGTGCAAGAGATAATCATGCTACTCAGCACACATATCCTCGTACAACTGACCCTGCACATAATGTTACTAACGTTGCAATTGCATCTACAACCTTAACTAAATTTACTGTTAATGTTGGTGTATCAACCTTAGTATATCATCCAGTTTCTGCTGCAGCATATACTCCTGGAACTGGTGATTTGACAATGACAGTTGGGAATTTACACGGATTATTCCCCGCTACTTCACATACAATATCTACTGCTACATACACACCAATAACTGGTATTTGTACATTTACACTTGCAAGTCATGGATTTGCTAAAGGTGAATATGTCAAGATAGATGATGGGGCATTGAAATTCACATGTGCTAAAGACAATCATGCCGGATTGCATACATATCCTCGTTCATCAGATCCTGTTAGTGGTAGATGGCTTCCAATTCTTGGTGTAGCTGCTAATACATTTGAAGTTAATGTTGGATATGCAAATAGTAATAATGTTGGTATTCATACTCTTGTATCTGTAGTTAATAATAGCCTTAAGAAAGCAAAAAGTAATATTGGAATTAATACCACATCTCTAACATTTACATGTGCTAGAGATTCAAATGCTACGCAACATGCTTATCCTCGTGCTGGATATTCACATACATTTGTAAGTGCAGCAACTAATGCTATAACACCAACAGGTAAAACTGCTAAGACTCCTACAGGAGTAACTTATGATGGTGTAACTGGTGATTTAGTATTAACCTTTGCCAATGCTCACGGACTTACAACTGCTGATAGTATTACTATTGCTGAGAATTCTTTAACTTTCACATGTGCTTTAGATAATCATGCTACTAATCATGCTTATCCTCGTGCAACTGACCCTGTTTATGATACAACTATAGCAATTATTGGAAAAACCACTAATACTATTACTGTTAATGTTGGAAGATCTGGTATTAATGATCCTGTACATAAAGCAGTAATTGGTGTTGGAGCAACCGCAGCTACTACAATTACAGTTAATGTAGGTGTAACAACTTTAGCACCTAAAGGTATTTCTACAGCAACTTATGCTCCTAATGATGGTAAGTTGGTATTTACATCACCTAATCATGGACTACGTGCTCCAACTAAGCATACAATAACAACTTGTACATATACACCAGGTACAGGTGTATTGGTTCTCAATATTCCTAACCATCAGTTTACTAATGGTGATTACGTTAAGATTAATGATGATTCTATATTGATGACTTGTGCTAAGGACAATCATGTAACACAACATTCTTATCCTAGACCTAGTGATCCTGTTAGCAATAAGTGGATGTCAGTTTCTGGTGTAGGAATTAATACATTTGCAGTTGATGTTGGAATATCTCCAGACGTTTCTGCTCATACCTTTGTTTCTGCTACAACTAATGGTATTGAAAGAGCATCTAGCAGTGTTGGAATTGCTACTACTTCATTAACATTTACATGTGATAGAGATGCTCATGCCACAAAACATCATTATCCTCGTGGAACAGATTTTGCACATGACGAATCAATTCAAATTGATTCTGTAGATGGAAATACATTTACTGTTAATGTTGGTGTATCCTCAACCGGATTTACTAATTATAAGCAAATTTATGATATGGGTGTAAGAGGGGACCAGACTAGAATACCTGGATCTTATACCGTTGGTGATTGTGCTAATGTTGCTTCTTCTATTGATACATTAGTTGGAATTGTTACTATTGCTATAGGAGCATCAGTTCTTCCAATAAGAACTCCTGCAGATGTTAATCTGTTTAAGATTTCCAATTTTGATGTAGAGAAACCTGGATACTCTTTCAGAAGAGGAGACATATTTAATCCTGTTGGGTTAGTTACAGCAAAGGGGTTAGTTGGAGCAAGATATGCTCATAAATTTGTTAGTGTAGCATCTAGTTCAATAGTTTCTGGTGGTGATTATGCTCACACCTTTATAAGTGCGAATGATGACGCAGTATTTACTGGTGGTAGATATGATCATACATTTGTAAGTGCTGGAGCAAGTGCAATTGTACCTAATGATCCTGCTGCTTGGGTTGGTGTTGGAATTACACCTACAGGAGCAACATATAACGCTACATCCGGTGAGTTAATATTAACATTCCCATCTAATCACAATCTTAATGCAGCGAATCATAAGATTGGTATTGCAACGAATTCTTTAGTATTTACTTGTGCAAGAGATAATCATGCCACACAACATTCATATCCTCGTTCATCTGATCCAATTTATCAGAATGGAGCAGTAACTATTGCATCAACAACCACTCAAACATTAACAGTTAATGTTGGAGTATCTACTATAGTTAATCATCCAGTTTCTATAGGAACATATACACCAGCAACAGGTAATTTGGTCCTAACAGTTGGCGTTGGGCATTCATTTACTGGATTTAGTACACATACAATTTCAACTTGTACGTATACTCCATCAACAGGAACATTAGACTTCACTGTTACTGCACACGGATTCTCTGTAGGCGAATATATTCAGATTCCTGATAATTCACTAAGATTTACATGCGCCAAAGATGCTCATGCTACTTATCACACATATCCAAGATCTACTGACCCATATAGGGGTAAGTGGTTACCAATTCAGCAAGTAGGTGTTAATACATTCCAAGTTAATGTTGGACAATCAAACGATTCAACTGTGGGTGCTCATACTTATGTTTCATCTGCTACAGCAAATGTACCAGCACATCTCAATAAATCAACAAGTACTATTGGAATTAATACCAGCTCATTGACATTTACGTGTCAAAGAGATGCTCATGCTACACAACATTCTTATCCTAGAACATCTGATCCTACTCACAATAGAGAAGTAGGTATAGCAGCAGTAGATGCTAGTTCAATTACTTTAGATGTTGGTATATCGACTATTGTTAAATATTCTCCTACAAGTGCTAATTACAACCCAGATAGTGGAGATTTGATTGTAATTACAGATAATGTACATAATGTTAAAGTTAATGATGTTGTTGGGATTAATACTAACTCTTTCACATTCAAATGTGCTCAGGATGGTTATTTAACCAACCATACTTATCCTCGGATAACTGATCCAGCAAATGATGCACTATTAGGTGTTTCCTCAACTACTAAGTATACATTTACAATTAATGTTGGAGCATCTCCTATTGCTAAGGCACGTAAAGAACTTAAGTTTACAGTAGAAGATACATTTAGTGATTCCTTTGGATCTTGGCAACTTGGTGAATTTGATTATATTGATAGTATTGGGGATCTTCAGGATGGTAAGAAGACTAGATTCCCATTATATAAAAATAGCCAGTTATTAAGTTTCCAGAAAGATGAGGCTGATGCAGTTGCTTCCTTAATAGATTTTGATTCTATTCTACTCATCTATGTAAATGGTGTTATGCAGGAACCTAAAGTTTCTTATACCTTTACTGGAGGAACTACATTTACATTCTTGTCACCACCATTAAAGGGCGATAAAGTTGACATATTCTTCTATAGAGGAACTCGTGATGTTGATAGTTTGGAAAAAGATATACCTGAGACAGTTAAACCAGGTGATGATCTACAAATAAACAAAAATGATAATATTTCTATTACTATAGGACAAGATCAAAGAACAGTTTCTCGCATTCTAGCTTCTGATACAGTGGAAACTGGAATTTATATGGGAGATGGAATTGATGATGTAAATTATAAACCAGTTGATTGGACAAAACAGAAGAGAGATATTTTGATTGATGAGAATCCTGTTTATAAGGTTAGGGATTCTTTAGAAGGATTAGTATTCCCAACAGCGAAAGTTATAAGGGATATTAAATCTACCGATACTGAAGTTTTTGTAGATGATGCTCAATTATTTAATTATGAGGAAAATGAATCTACTACAGAAATAGAGAATGTTGATGCCATAGTACTTGACCCTGGTAATGCACCACATTTTGCTTCATTAAGTGCTAATGTTTCTGTTGCTGGAACAGTTTCATCCATTACTATTGGTTCTGGTGGTACTGGATTTACTCCAGGATCTACATTAAGTTTAAAGATTGCTCCACCAATTGGTAGTACTTTAGATGCTTTCTGGAATAAGAACGGATCTATCAATGTTGGAGTTCATACAGTATTTAAGAGTGAAATAACTGGAATTGGATCAATTGGTGCAGGATCTACAGTTATTACTGGTATTTCAACTACAGGTATTAGATTAGGGCATACAATTGAAGCTATACCTGATGTTTTGGGTATTGCTGGAGTAGGTTTAACTGTAATTGGTATAACCTCAGAGTATAGAGGTCAATTTAATTTAATTGACAATAGTGGTGGAAGTATATACTTTGCTGATTTAAGTGTTGGTATCGGGACTTCTTCTTCAAATACAGCACCTCTTAATGATCAGTTTAGATTTGGTAAGTATGAAGACCAGAAACTAGCATCCGCAACAGCAACTGTATCTGCTGCAGGAACGGTTTCAAGTATATCCATTACTAATCCAGGATCTGGATATACATCAACTAATGCTCCTTTGGTCATAACACCAATACCAACTGTACAGAATGAATTACTTAAGAAAATTAGATTTGTACAAGGGTTCACTGGAATTATTACTGGAATAACAACAACTACTGGTATTGGTCATCCTTTAGCACTTACTTTCCATCTTGAGTATAAAGCATCCGATTCAACTAGAATTGATGATTTGACTACTACACATCCAATTTATATTTCCAACACAACAGTTGGTTATGGAATAACTTCTGTTATTGAAAGTAATTCTACTGTTGTTGGTATTGGTACTACCTTTGTTGATAATATCTATCAGGTGAATGCGATTTCCAGAAATAATTTGACAGGAATTATTACATGTAATGTACATACAGGTATAACTACTACTGGTATTCATACTATGGGTGGAACTAATGTCGGTACATTATCTTGGGGTAGACTAGCAGGATTTGCTAGAAATGCCTCTTCTATTGGCATTGCAGTTTCTGGATATACCGTTAATTCTGGACTAACAACATTCCCAACCATTCAAAGACGTGGTTATGGACTTAGGGATACTGGATCCTTAAGAAAAGACCTTGGTCTTTAATTTATAAATATAGAAAAAAGCTAGTAATATGGCTGCTATTGTTACAGATCAGTTTAGAATATTAAACGCAGGTAATTTCGTAGATTCTGTTAGTAATGCTAACAATTCGTACTATGTATTCCTAAGTCTTCCAAATCCTTCTATTGTTGGGTATGGAAGATCGACTAATTGGGATGCGAATACACCTTCTCCGGTAGATAATCTTGACTATCTCAGTCACGTTAAAGATACTACGGTATTTGGTAAAAAGATTACCGTAAATGACGTTAGAAGACTTGTTAGAAGAGTTGATTGGAAGCAAGGAACAACTTATGAAATGTATAGGCATGATTATAGTGTTTCTAATCCATCACCAAAAACAAACTCTACTAGATTATATGACTCAAATTACTATGTAATGAATAGTGACTTTAGAGTTTATATTTGTATTGATAATGGATCATCTGTAGAATTCCCTACTGGTAAGGCTTCTTCAGACGAACCAACTTTTATTGACCTTGAACCATCAAGGGCTGGTGAAAGTAATGATGGTTATGTTTGGAAGTATCTGTTTACAGTATCTCCAAGTGATATTATTAAATTCGACTCCATTGATTATATTCCTCTTCCAAATGATTGGTTAGGCACTACTAATGCTCAAATTCAGTCAGTTAGAGAGAATGGTGATTCATTAATAAATGAAAATCAAATTAAAAAGATTTATATACAGGATCAAGGAGCTGGTTATAACAGCACTGATGCGGAACTTGATATTGTTGGTGATGGTCAAGGTGGAAAAGTAATTGTTACAACTACAAATAATAAAATTACAAAAGCAGTAGTTTCTGCTGGAGGAAAAGATTATTCTTGGGGTAGAGTTAATCTATCAACAATTAATTCTGGAGCAACTCAATTTGCACATTTGGTTCCTATTATCCCACCATCAAGAGGACATGGATTTGATGTTTATAATGAGTTGGGTTCGGATAAAGTTTTAATATATGCTCGTTTTGATGATTCTACTAAAGATTTTCCAGTAGATACAAGATTTGCTCAAATAGGTATTTTAAAGAATCCGACTCAAACAGGATCTGCTTCATCAATTTTTAATGAGAATCAATTCTCAAATTTAGGTGGAGTAAAATTAACTAGTGTAGCAAACCCAACTGATGCAGCTGTTGGAAATAGAATTTATCAGACTGTATCTGGTGTTGGAACTGCTACTGGATATATTGCATCTTATGATAGTGCGACAAAAGTTTTAAAGTATTATCAAGACCGATCATTATATTATAATCCACTTTCTTATAACCAAAAAGATTCCAAATCTATTGTTTCTGAAACAACTGTTGTTGGTTTTAGTGCAAATGGAGGAACAATAACTTCATCTAATAACTTTAGTGGAGCTGTTGATTCATCTTTCACCGGAATTACCACAACTGTTTCTACAACTAAGCAAATAAATTTGGCTACTCAATTTACAGATGGCATTGCAATTGGAGAGATAAATAAAGGATCAGGGCAAATAATTTACCTTGATAATAGACCTAGAGTTTCTCGAAATCCTAGACAAAAGGAAGACATTAAAATCATACTAGAATTCTAAAGATGTCACAAAAAACAAATCTTAATATAGATCCATATTATGATGATTTTAATCAGAATGATAATTATCATAGGGTTCTCTTTAAACCGGGGTTTCCGGTTCAATCTAGAGAACTGACATCTCTTCAGTCAATATTACAAAATCAAATTGAATCATTTGGCAGTCACATCTTTAAAGATGGTTCTGTAGTTATTCCAGGTAATGTAACATATAATTCATCTTATTATGCTGTTAAGATTAATCCCACACATTTAGGATTAAGTGTTGGTCTTTATCTTACAAGCTTAATTGGTAAAAAGATAAAAGGGCAAACTTCCCAACTTTCTGCAGTTATTCAGAATGTAGTAACTAATGTACAATCAGAAACTGATGATTATACATTATATGTAAAGTATACAAGTGCAGACTCTAGTTTTGTAACTAGCCAGTTTAGTGATGGTGAGACTTTACTTCTTGAAGAACCTCTTACATACGGCAACACTACAATATCTACAGGAGATACTTTTTCGACTTTAATTAGTTTGAATGCAACGTCAACTGCATCTTCAGTATCTCTTTCTCAAGGAATATATTTTATTAGAGGGCATTTTGTTACTGTTACTGATGACACTCTTATACTAGATCAATATACAAATACTCCATCATATAGAGTTGGATTATCTATTACAGAGTCTTTAGTAGATGCTCAAGAGGATAATAGTTTATATGATAATGCTAGAGGTTTTTCTAACTTTGCTGCACCAGGAGCAGATAGATTAAAAATTTCTGCAGTTCTTTCTAAAAAGAAATTAACTGATAGTGATGATAAGAATTTTGTAGAAATCCTAAGATTATCTAATGGTGTACTTAAGAAAATACAAGACACTGATGATTATTCTTTACTAGAAGAATATTTTGCGAAAAGAACATATGAAGAATCCGGAAATTATGCTGTAGATCAGTTTGATGTTGAAACTAGTGATTCTCTTAATGATAGAATAAATTCTAATGGAATCTTTTATTCAACTCAATTAACAGATCAAGGAAATGTTCCTTCAGAAGATCTTTTGGCGGTAAAGATTTCTCCAGGATCAGCATATGTTAAAGGTTTTAATGTTGAAAAATCTGTTACTACAATACTAGATGTAAATAAGCCTAGAGATACTAAGAAAGTAGATTCTACGCCAATTCCATTTGAAATGGGGAATTTGATTAAAGTTGATAATGTATCTGGAACTCCATCTGGAGGTGTCAATAATAATGATGTTATATATTTAAATAATCAGAGAAAAGCATCAGCCACACCTGATATTGGAGTAGGAACAACTATTGGTAGAGCTAGAGTATATTCATTTGGATTGAGTGATGCTCCTTATCTTGATGGATCTACAAATTGGGATCTATATCTTTGGGATGTTCAGACTTATACAAAATTGGTTGTAAATGCTAATACTGTTCTAACAAAGGATGCTCATATTAAAGGTTTGAGTAGTGGTGCTAGTGGATATACAATTCATACCAATAGTAATAAGAACTTTACTCTATATCAAACTTCTGGATCTTTCCAAGTTGGTGAGCAAATTTCTATTAATGGAACTACTGAAGTTTCTAGAACAATTGAAAGTATTAATGAATATACTACAGAAGATATTAAGTCAGTATTCCAAGATGCAGGGGCATTAGGGGTATCTGGATTAACTAAATCATTTACTGCAGATTCTGTTTTAATACCAAAAACACCAAAAGGATTTAGTCCTAATGATATAATTCAGATTAATAATGCTGGAATTGCAACAGTTACTGGAAGAAATTTTACTGGCATAAGAAATGATGCTATTATTTCTTATTCTGTACCAGGAAATACAAAACCAACATATAATAAAGTTGGCAGCATCTCATCTAGTGGACTTACAGCGACTCTTACTGCAGTTACTACTGTAGCCAATCATTTAAATGGTACTCTTCCCACAGCTGGCAATGATTATAAAGGAACATTTAAAATAGTCTATCCCAAATTTTTAAATGAAGATAAAGCATCTTTATATGCAAAATTAG
>MPMC02167050.1_pt1 | contig 18730 bp, 13 predicted proteins | sample 1617281 | NCBI WGS metagenome assembly MPMC02 (sample SAMN05944809, study PRJNA350692) | marine metagenome | biome: marine; feature: ODZ; material: water; isolation source: 100 m water sample filtered on 30 um supor filter | place: Pacific Ocean | collected 2012-04-09 | depth 100m m | reverse complement strand
GATCGGAATCGTGCCGCTGCCACAAAAGGGATCGATAAAGGGTCGTCCCGGTTTCCAGAAACTCAGCAGGATCAGACCTGCCGCGAGCGTCTCGCGCAGCGGCGCATCACCGCGCAGGGGACGATAACCGCGCTTGTGCAATCCGGCACCACTGGTATCTATGAGCAGTTGTGCCTGATCGTCCACCAAACGGACCTCCACCGCAAAAGAGGCTCCGGTCTCGGGAAGCTCGCTCGTGCCATGGGCGGAGGTTAATTTTTCAACGATCGCTTTTTTGACGGTTCGCTGGCAGGCTGGCACGCTCGAGAGTTTTGACTTTCGGCTCCGTCCACCGACCGGAAACATGGCATCGGCAGGCAACCATTCTTCCCACTCGAGCGATCGTGTCTGTTCAAAAAGTTGATCAAAATCGGTCGCCTTGAAACTACCGATCTGTAAAAGCACACGCCCCGCCGTACGGAGCCAGAGATTGGCTCGGCATATTGCAGACGCATCGCCACGAAACAGGACCTGGCCGGTACCGATGATCTTATTTTCGTAACCGAGTGCGTCCAGTTCGCGGGAGAGTACCGCTTCGAGACCCATCGTTGAGGTCGCGATCAAATCAAACACCATTCGTACCTCTTCTCCAACTCGCTACGGGGGAACGCAATCGGGTCCATTCTCGCAGACGAACGCGGGAGAGGAAAGAAACCCTGCCAAAGAGAAGGAGGCTGTGCAACATCTGGCACCGCACCAAGGCAAGGAAAGCGACCGCTATGCCACCTGTGCGGCCTCTTGAAATGTTACGAGTCGATCGCGCCGGATATCCCACAATTTCAATTGCAGACAACGGTAGACAATGCGTGGATGGAGCGAAATCGTATGGGGCGTCTGCAATTCTTCAATGCCCTCCATCGCTTCCGGTAAGCGATAAAATGGAATGCGGGCGTTGAGATGGTGCACATGATGGTAGCCGATATTGGCAGAAAACCACTGCATCACAGGACCCATTTTCATGTAGCTTGAAGAATGCAACGCAGCGAACACGAAATTCCATTCGCCGCGCTCGCGAATCTTGACCTCGGGAAAATTGTGCTGGGCATAAAATAAATAGGCTCCCACCGCTGCAGCGACCGTGCTAGGCACGATGACGCCCAACAACATGATGTCCCACGCAAACACCGCCAGAAAAGCAATAATAGTAAGATGCAGCAATAAAGAGAGGGCTGAGTCGATGTGGCGTCTGGGATTTGTCATAAGTGAGCGAAGACACATGCCGTAGAAAAAAATCGTGAGATATCCTAAGGCAATGGTTGCCGGATGTCGTGCCAGGCCATATCGAAATCGTTCCCATCCTTTAGCATGGGCATAGGCATCTGTCGTCATCAATGGATAAGAACCGATACTGGCTCCAAAAGATTTTGAATTGTTTTTGTGATGGTGATTGTGTGAACGGTTCCAGATATTGGCCGGGTTCAGCGCCACCATTCCAAAGACGGAAAAAATGACTTTCGCGAGCCACGATCCCTGCAAGATTGCCTTGTGCTGATAATCGTGATAAATCACAAAAAATCGTGTTGTCACCAATCCGGCAAGAATGCTCGCGCTTATGCGCAAGATAAGGGGCAGATCGAGACAGGCAACGGTGAGCAGGCCGGCAAAAATCGCCAAGGTTGATAGCACATACCACCAACTCAGGTAGACGTTCTCGACGGCATATTTTTTGGTTGCTAGCTGCAGGGCTTTTATGTCGCGCATAGGTTGTATTCCTTTTTTCCCTGCAAAGGCAATTCTAAACAGCCAAGCAAAGACACCGAGAACCCGTGAGAAAAGACCAATACGAGGATCCTTGCATGCAATCAGGCCGGACGCCAAAAATCGTGGCACGGCATCCTCTACGAATGCATCGTTTCACACAATGGCACTTCTTGAACAATTTACTGTAATCGGATTGCTAGCATGGTCTGTGTTGCCCTAGAAAGGCAAAACGAGGAGACCATTACTTGCCAGCACCCACCGTGCCGGTCTGTGCGACCCCCATCGATGCTAGCGCGGTCTTGATTGCCTCGAGCAATTGTTCAACATCATTGCGATCGATCCGACCGATGTTGCCGATGCGGAAACAATCGGCGTCGCTCACCTTGCCGGGATAGATCACAAAACCGGCTTCGTTCAAAAGGTCATAAAAACGCTGAAATTCAAAGTTGGCATCTTGCGGATAATGGAACGAAGTGATGATGTAGCCCTGCAAATCGGGATCGACATATTCCTCAAAACCGAGGCCGCGCATTCCGGAGACCAGCGTACGGTAGTTTTCCCGATAACGGTCACGGCGTCCCTCCACACCACCCTCGTCTTCCAGTTCCTGCAATGCCTGACGGAATGCAAGGATCGCGTGGGTCGGCGGGGTAAAGCGAAACTGCCCGCTCTTCTCGAGTCCTTCCCACTGGGCAAGCAGATCGAGGCTGAGGGTGCGGGACCAACCTCGCGTCTCGAGTAGCGCATCGCGACGGCAGATACAAAAACCAAAGCCGGGAACACCCTCAATGCACTTATTGGCCGAGGAAACAAGAAAGTCGATGTTTGCACCGGCTAAATCGAGTGGGACCGCACCAAACGCGCTCATCGAGTCGACGAAGTAGCGCCGCCCGTGTCGCGCCACCACCTGGCCGATCTCTTCGATTGGATTGATGATACCTGAAGTCGTCTCGCAATGGACTGCCACGACCATCTTGATCTCGCCATCGGCGGCGAGCGCCTCTTCTACGGCAGCCACCGAGGGGAGTTTGTTTTCGCCAACCTTCTGGACCAGCGTTTCGATCCCGTGGGCCTGGGCAATTTTCACAATGCGATCGCCATACGCGCCATTCACGATCGCCAGCAGTTTGCCCTCCGGGGGCATGGCAGAACAAATCACCGACTCCACACTGAACGTACCGCTGCCCTGCATCAGAATGGATTCGTAGCCAGCCTCCTGAGAGACTCCGCCCACCTCGAGCAATTTTTCACGGACCTCGCGAAGGGCACCGATGAACTCACTGTCCCGCGAGCCGAGATCCCGCAACATCGCCTCTTTCACCGTCATGCTGGTGGTGAGTGGCCCTGGCGTGAAGAGTGGCTTGTCTTTCGTTGTCCGATTTTCCATGGTTTTCAAACTCCAAGATGTTGATTAACAGCGACCGGTCTGCAGATCGCGTGTCGCTGCAATAGATTGTTTCAAGATAGCCATCGCCTCGTCAAGTTGCCATTTTTGTATGACCAATGGCGGGGTAAGCGTGAGCACATTGCCACCGGAGACCTTAAAGCTCAGGCCTCGGCGGAGGCAGTCGTACATGATCCGCTCGGCCGCATCGTGCAAGCCCCGAGAGGCGGTGTTGATTTCTATGCCGATCGACAGGCCGATTCCACGAACCTCGGCGATCAGCGGCTGGTTGCGGGCAAAGGCCCGCAGCTCCTCGAGCGCATATTGACCGAGCGTGCGGGCATTGAGCAGTAACTCTTCCGCTTCAATCACCTCAAGCGTTGCCAAGGCGGCAGCCGATCCGAGCGAACTTTTCTCGTGCGTGTAGTGTCCCACCGAACGGTCGGCCATCCGGTCTAATGTGCCGCGCATCAGTACTGCAGCGAGCGGAAATGCCGCGCCACCCAGACCCTTGCCGAGTACGAGCATGTCGGGCTCGACCGTACTCTGCTCCGTACAAAACCAGCTTCCGGTGCGGCCGAGTGCCGTCGGAATCTCATCAAAAATGAGCAACGCTCCATATTGGTCGCACAACCGGCGGACCCGCTGCCAATAAGCGGCCGGCGGCATCTTCATGGTCGTACATCGCATCGGCTCGGCGATCACCGCGCCAACGTCGCGGTGGGCCGCTAGCAGCGACTCGATGGCAGCAGCATCCCCGGCCACTTCGGGCCAGGGCACGTGCAGCGCGCCGGGCAACAACGGACCGAGGCCATCGCGAAAATGCGCCTCACCACCAATCGAGATCGCATCGAGCGAAGCTCCGTGGAACGAGTCCCACATCGAAATTGTTTTGTAGCGGCCGGTCGCATAGCGGGCGACCTTCAGTGCGATTCCAATCGCCGCGCTACCACAGGGCGCAAAGAGTATTTTGTCGAGTCCCTCCGGGGCAAGAGCAACGAGCCGCTCCGCCAAAAGGACTGCGGAGCGATTGGTATAGCGTCTCGGGCAGAAGGGTAACCGGTCGAGCTCCTCTTTGATCGCGGCAACCACTCGCGGATGGCCATAGCCGACCTGATGGGCGCTGTTGCCATGAAAATCCATTAACTGGCGACCGTCTGTGTCGATCAAATAAATTCCCTCACTCCGCTCGATCGCACCGAGACAGGGTGTGGAGAGGGCCTGGTGCATGAACAGACGACTGTCCTCCGCGACTATCGCGCGCGACGACTCGCCGAGCTGCGCGTCCCAACTCTGCCGGTGGGGCGAGCAGTTCATGTCCCCCTCGCTCAGATCGGGTTGCCAGGCCGGGGCCGATTCCTCTCCGAGTGCCGGATCGGAACCCGGCGGCGATCCCGCCGTCGATTCCGCTGTCGTGTAGCGGGCAAGCAATGCGGCATTTTTGACATCGGGGGGCAGCTCACCATGGATAAGCGCACGAATCTTCTCCAAACAATCCCGCTCCAGTCGCGCATGCGCTTCGCGCGAATAAAACGCAAAATGGGGAGAGCAGACGACCCGGTCCGATGCCAGGAGCGGATGTCCCTTGGCAAGCGGCTCGCGGGCAAACACATCGAGCCCGGCAGCGGCAATCTGGCCCCCTTCGAGCGCAGCGATCAGGGCCGCTTCATCGATCAGCCCTCCCCGCGAGACATTGACCAAGATCGCGGTCGATTTCATCTTTGCCAGCTCATCGGCACCGATCAGTCCAGACGTTTCATCGGTTAGGACGCAGTGCAACGAGAGAAAATCGGACACTTCGAGCAACTGATCGAGCGAGCCAAACTCCAAATCATCCCATCCGAGTTGCCCCGAATCGACATACGGGTCGTAGACCAACCGCCGCATATCGAAACCGGCAGCGCGGCGGGCCATCGCCTTGCCAATGCGTCCGAGACCGACAATGCCAATCGTCTTTCCCGCCAGATCGACTCCGCAATATTTTTCCGCTGGCCAGAGCCAGCCCTCCGCTTTTAAATCACGATCGACTTGCGGAATTTTTCGGGCTGCGGCAATCATCAAGGCAAAGGCCTGATCGGCCACGGTCTGCGTACCGTAATCGGGTGCATGCACCACCGGAATGCCGCGGCGGGCGGCCGCCTCAAGATCGATGCTGTCGACCCCTACGCCATATTTTACGATCCCGCGCAATTGGTCGGCCGCCGCAATTACCCGAGCGGTAATTGGGGCGTAACAGGTAAAAATCAGATCGACACCTACTGCCGCCGCCTCGAGGGTTTCTTCAGAATCGTCCGGAGCGGTCTTGATCTGACAGAGCGACTCAAGCTCGCCGAGGACGCTTGAGCCCATCTCCAGTTCCTTATCGGTCCGCAACAAGACCGGTCGGGCGTTGCCAGTAGCAGGTACTCGCTCGTTTTGCATGACGGGCAAGCCTTACCAGGGCAGCGAAAATGTCTTGACGGTCGTCATGAACTTGATCGCCTCGATCACGCCCTCCTTGATGCCGAGACCCGAATCTTTGACACCGCCGAACGGTGAGCACTCAATCCGATAGCCGGGCACCTGATTCACGTTCACCGTTCCACTGCGAATTTCCTTGACCGCGCGGAGGGCCACATCCATATTGGCGGTCACGATACCGCTCGAGAGACCAAAGGGTGAACTGTTGGCCAGCTCAATGGCATCCTCCAGATCCCGCACTGCGAGAATCGGGGCGAGCGGTCCAAAGGACTCTTCAACCACCATCTCGGCGGTTCGCGGCACATCGGCGATCACGGTCGGCTCGAGCAGCGCACTCTCGCGGCGACCACCGGCAAGTACCTTTGCGCCCTGATCCACCGCATCTTTAACGCGATCCTCAAGCTCAATGGCTGCCGCCTCGTCGATCACCGTACCGACCCGCGTTGCCTCGTCTGCCGGATCGCCAGCTGGATACTCTTTAACTCTCTCGACAAATCGTTCGGTAAACTCGCCAAGAATCTTTTCGTGCACCAGGAGTCGCTTGACTGCGGTGCAACGCTGTCCTGAATTGCGAAAGCAACCCTCAGCGGCAAGCGTCACAGCCAAATCCATGTCGGCGTCATCCATAATGATCAGTGGCGCGTTGCCACCGAGTTCCAGACAGAGTTTCTTGTAACCGGCTCGCTGGGGGAGCTGTTTCCCGATCCGGGTGCTGCCGGTAAAGGTGACCAGATCGATCCGCTCGTCCGCCACCAACGGGTCGAGGATTTCATCGACCGAACCGATCAACACGCTCAACATGTGGCCAGGTAACCCGGCCTCGTAGAGCAGTTCTACAAAGCGGATTGCAGTGAGTGGTGTTTTTCTTGCCGGTTTGAGAATCACCGGCGCCCCGGCCGCAATCGCGGGGGCAAGTTTGTGTGCCACCTGGTTGAGCGGATGGTTGAACGGAGTGATGGCAGCAACGAGAGAAAGCGGCTCGCGAATGGTAAAAATTTTGCGCGATTTTCCTTGTGGCGAAACATCGCAGGAAAAGATCTGTCCGTCATCGCGCAGAGCTTCCATGGCAGCAAACTGCAATACGTCCTGGGCCCGGCCCACTTCGTAACGCGTCTCCCGCATGCAGAGTCCGGCTTCGCTACGGATCAAATGGGCAAACTCTTCGGCACGTTCTGAAAGCAACGTGCGGGCCCGCTCGAGGATTTCGTAACGCGCGTAGCGCGTGAGCGGTTCGCCGCCAGAGAGGGCGACATCAATCGCCGCATCGAGCTGCTCGCGCGCGAGCATCGGCACCGTTCCGGCGACCTCACCGGTGTAGGGGTTGAAAACATCGAGGCGGTCGTGACCGAGTACCGGCTCTCCGCCAACATAACAGGGTAATTCCAATCCGGTGACGGTGGGCGCACTTGCGCTCATTTGTGAGCTCCATTACAAGTAAATTGAAAGATGTCAAAATTTCGCGGGTCGCCCGCTGCAAGGGCGGCATATTCTTTGTTGAGCGACTCGGAGAGCACCAGCGGGACCATCTCCTCGTAGCGGCCCCCGTGCGAGCGGAGCCCGCCGGTCAGTTGCGAAAGATCGTGATCCTCGCAGGTGCGGCCGATCACAAAGTCGCGACCGGCAAGAACGACAAGATCGCCGATTCGGTCGGCCGGAAGCTCGCATTTCTCAGCAGCACTCTCCCGATCATACACTTCGGTGATGCCGGTTTGGGAGAGAATCCAGCGGGCGATTTTTTCTCGATCGCTCCCCTCGGCAAGATGGACCATGACCAAGGAGCCGAGCGCACCGTGGTGGACAACATAGGGATCGGTGATCGGACAGATCACGCGGTGTCCGGGACCGAATTGCTCGCAGAGTTCGGTTTCCAGATAGAGTACATTCACTTCACCCGCAGCATTGCACTTGGCATTCATGCCATGATCGGCCGTTGCCGCAACGCACGCGCCGAGGTCCAAAAATCGGCCAATTTCACGATCCATCGCGGCGTAAAAATCGAGTGACTCGGCCGCCTCCGGAGCAAACTTGTGCTGCATGTAATCGGTCAGCGAGAGATACAGAAAATCGGCCAGCCCCTGTTCAAGCAGTGCGACCCCCGCTCGGAGCGCAAAGAGACTCGCATCCGCACTATAAATTTCTGGCGTTGGTTCGCCAACGAGGGCCTCCACGTCGTCGATACCGTGTGTGGCAAACTGAGCCTTATCCGCCTTCTCGCTGGAAAACGCGATCCCACCATCGGGCGTTGCCAAATCGAGGCCCGCTGCGAGCAGGTCACGGAGTTTTTCTTTGGCGGTAACGATCCCCACCTTACGGCCGGCAGTGGCAGCGGCCGCAAAGATGGTATCGGTACGAAGAAACTCTTTGGAATTCATCATCACTTCCTCACCCGTTTCCGGGTTGAGAAAGAAGTTGCCACTGATACCGGTCTGGTTCGGAGGAACACCGGTGGCAATCGCCGCATTGTTGACGTTTGTAAAGGTGGGGACTGCCGCCCGCACGAGTCCGAGATACCCCTGGGCAACCATCTCCGTAAGCCGCGGCATGCGGCCGCGGGCCATCGAGACATCGAGGTATTCACTGCCACAGCCGTCGATACAGATCACCACCACGGGTGCCGCAGGCGGCTGGTAGGTACGACCCGAGACCGTGAAGGCGGTCGTGCTGTAGCTGGCGTGATCGGCTGTCGAGGACGAACTCATGACAAAACTCGTTGTTCCGGAAGATGCGCAACGGACGGGGTGTCGGTTGGCTTTACCCCCCAACATACCGCCGCGCGTGCAAGTTCGACAGAGACCCCCACGCGACGGAGGAGACGAACGGGGCAAATTCACCGGAAAAGATTCTGCCGCAGGCCCTTTTTTAATGCGACATTTTTTGTCGGCCCATGTTCAATTCAAGCAACGTCTGTTTGCGAAACACCGGTTCACACCAATTCGTCGAGCAACTCCACGGCAGCGAATCGCTTGCCCTCGAGCATGGCCAGACTCGCACCCCCACCGGTACTCACATGCGAGACTTTTTCAGCAAGACCGAATTGCTCGATTGCCGCCGCGCTGTCGCCACCGCCGATGATGCTCACCGCGTCGCTTGAGGCGATCGCCTCGGCCACAGCGCGGGTTCCCGCATCGAAAGGGGGCATTTCAAAAACTCCCATCGGCCCGTTCCAGACGACCGTTTTTGCGCTCCCGACCAGCTCGGCATACATACGGGCCGTTTCGGGGCCGATGTCGAGACCCTGAAAACCGGCGGGGATCTCGCCTGCCGGCACAACCCGTTTGTTGCAATCGCCACGAAAGGCATCGCCACAATGGGTGTCGATCGGGAGCACCAGCTTTTCGCCGCCTGTCGCTAAAAGTTTGTTGGCTAAGTCGACCTTGTCCGGTTCCACCAAACTCTCTCCCACAGAACCACCCCGGGCAAGAGAAAATGTATACGCCATCGCACCACCAATCAGGATGCGGTCGCAGATGCCGAGCAGATTTTCGATCACATTGATCTTATCGGAAACCTTGGCACCGCCGAGAATCGCGACAAACGGCCTCTCGGGCCGCGCGATCGCGTCGGCGAGATACTGGATCTCCCGGGCCACCAAAAAGCCGACGACCCGTGGCTTGCCAGCCGCCGCCTGGGGTACTGCGACCATCGAGGCATCGGTCCGATGGCAGGTTCCAAACGCGTCGTTGCAATAGATATCGGCCATCGCGGCAAGCTTTGCGGCAAATGCGGCATCCCCCTCCTTTTCCTCCGGGTTGAAGCGGAGATTCTCGAGGAGAACGATTTTGTTTCCGGCAGAGACTTTTGCTTGTGCGTCAGGGCCGACCGTATCGGTCGCAAACGCCACAGGCTCATCGAGCAGTTGTGCCAAACGCTCGGCCACCGGCTTGAGGCTAAAACGGGCATCACCCGCATCACCGGTGGGCCGCCCGAGATGGCTCATCAGGATCACCCGTCCTCCACCCTCGAGCACCTTTTGGATGGTGGGCAGTGCCATGCGAATCCGCCGGTCGTCGGTAATCTTTCCAGAGTCATCGAGCGGCACGTTGAAATCGACCCGCACAAGAACCGTCTTGCCTGCCAACTCCACATCCGCAATCGTCTTTTTCGCCAAGGTTCTACTCCGTTGGGTTCCTAGCTCTTTTCGCCGCGGCACGTCCACGATTTTGGGTTTGAAAACAATTCTCGCATCAACGACTAAGTTACCACGACGGGACTTTCCGCTGTAGAGACCGCGCCGCAGATAAGGAGTCGCGTCACAACCACAATGGCCACCCGCCCGCTACACCTTTACTTTTAACCCGCGGCGCGGCATTATCAGGGTCGCCCTAAAAACAGTCTGCTCGCCAGGCGGCCAGAGTCTAAAACTGCCCGCTTCGAACCTGCTTGAGAGAATCAATCGCATGCTCCGTGCCCTCAAACAGCGAGCCACGTTCATCAAGCAGTTCACCACCCGCTTTGAAACAACCGGATCGCTCTTTCCGAGCAGCCGTTTTCTAGCAAAATCGATCACGCGTTACTTGAGCGAACGGAAAGAGTCCCCGATCCGCCTTCTTGAATGTGGGCCGGGAACCGGGGCATTTACCAATCGCATTGTCCGCCTGCTACAACCCGGCGATACCTACCACCTCGTCGAGTTGAATGAATCTTTTGTGCAAACACTCAAACGGCGGTTTGAGGAAGAGCCCCACTGGCAGGCGGTTGCCGACACCGCCCAAATCTTTGAAACACCGCTGCAGGAATTTCAGCCGGCTGAAAAATACGATTTCATCATCTCCGGATTGCCCCATGTCAATTTTCCTCCAGTCCTTCTTGAGCAAATGACGGCCGCTTATTTTCGCATGCTCAAGCCGGGAGGTATGTGCAGCTATTTTGAATATATGCATCTCCTCCGGATACGCAAATCGATCTCGCTCCGCGGCGCGCGGCGGCGGATGCACAAAGTGAACAGCATCCTGCAAAACTTTTGCAGCCAATACCGCATTAGGCGCGAGAGTGTCTGGATGAATGTTCCACCCGCGTGGGTGCAGCACCTGAGCAGCCCCGGTGGCGACTGAACTTTGCGGCAACGACAGAACTCGTTCGGAAAACAATGCCAGAGTCCGCCGGCAAACGATGCCCTTTTCGGTGGGGACATTGACGCAGGGCCCCCGCTCTTCTACCTTCCATGACTGGTGGCGCTGAAATTTCGGTGCTCGTCTTCCTCCCGGCAATGATCTTCTGGCGGAAAAATACCGAGCACAGGCTCTTCAGCAGAGCGGAAGAAGATTAACCGAAAGTATTGCCGTGACAGAAAAGATCGAGGTTCCCGCCGGTGCGGAGATGATGATCGGTGCACCGGCCAAACCGATGCCCGAGGCAACCTCTGGTGCGATTGCGGAACTGGTGGCACAAATCGACGGAATTCAAGAGGCCCACCTTCCCCAATGTTATGTCCCGAACACCATGGCGCGGCCCGGGCAGATTCTTGTTCTTCTGCTCACGCCGGGGGCAAATATCCAGACGGTGATGGAACGCATCGGCCAGGGGCTACACAGTATCCTCTCGGGAGGAGAACCACTCGACATCTGGCCCCTACAGCCACCACCGGACGCGCTGCTTGCGGAGGTTCGCAAAGCAGGTTGTCAAATTTACCAGCGGCACAAATCGTGGTGGAAGTTCTGGTAAGCGACCCTGCGATTTTCTACGATCTGCTATAATCTTCTGCAGAGGTGGTTCCTTGACTGGCAGGACAACAAATGTCTTCTGGAAATAGACAACGTATTTTTGCGCTGCACCACACTCTCGCGGGGACATTTTTCTTTTTGGGCATTTTTGTCTCTGCCCAAATCGATGCCAAAGCTCTGGAAGGATCCCGACCGAATGTGATTCTGATCATGACCGACGATCAGGGCTACGCACCGGTGGGCCGCCACGGGCACCCGTGGATCAAAACCCCTAATCTTGATGCGCTGCACGATACGAGTGTGCGTTTTACCCGGTTCCTGGTCAGCCCCACCTGTTCGCCCACACGATCGGCACTCATGACAGGCCGACACCCGATGCGTAACGGCGTCACCCATACCATCTTCGAACGCGAACGGCTCACACTCGATGCAACGACCTTGGCAGAGGTTCTCCGAGACGCCGGCTACAAGACGGGCATCTTCGGAAAATGGCACCTTGGCGATGAGGAGCCCTACCAGCCGCACCGGCGCGGCTTTGATGAAACGTTTATTCATGGCGCCGGTGGCATCGGACAGGCATATGACTGCAGTTGTGCCGATGCGCCCGGCAACAAGTATTTTAACCCCGTAATCCGCCAGAATGGCTCGTTCGTGAAGACGGAGGGATTCTGTACCGACATTTTCTTCCGCGCGGCGGTCGGTTGGATTCACAAGACCAAAGACCACCAATCACCATTTTTTGCTTACATCGCAACCAACGCTCCGCATGGACCGTTTATCGCACCACCCAAGAACCGTCAGCGATTTACCGATCTCGGCTTCAGCGAGCGGCACGCCGGCTATTACGGCATGATCGAAAATATCGACGAAAACATCGGTCGCCTCCTCGACCAACTCGCGCAATGGAAATTGCTCGATGAGACTGTCATTATCTTTATGTCCGATAATGGCATGGCCTCGGGCGGTTCGGGAATTCCGGATGAAAAACTCGGCACACTGGCGGACGGCACGCCACTGCGGTGTTTTAACGCGGGCATGAAGGGGCTCAAGGGAAGCACCGACGAGGGTGGGGTGCGGGTTCCGTTTTTCATTCGCTGGGACGGCCATATCGGTCCAGATCGCGACATCGATGTTGTCGCCGGGCATATTGATCTGTTTCCGACGATCGCAGCCCTGGCCGGTGCCAATGCACCTGCCGACCAGGTGGAGGGACGTAGCCTGCTTGGACCGATCGAGAACCAACAAGCCGCCTGGCCGGACCGTTATTTGTTCACCCACAAGGGCCGCTGGGGCACCGGCGAAAATCCGGACAGACACCAGTGGCAACATTTTGCGGTTCGTGACGGGAGGTTTCGCCTCGTGGACAACAAAGCTCTTTTTGACATGCAGCAAGATCCCGGTCAACGCAACAACGTCCTCGAGCAGTATCCCAATGTCGCTGCGCAAATGCGGGAAGCATATGATCGTTGGTGGAAAAAAACACGACCACTGATGGTCAATGAACAGGCAGAACTCTCCCCCACACGCCCCTTCCATGAACTCTACAAACAGCAGGAGTTGGCCGGTGGTATCCCGGCCTGGCAGGATCCGCTCCGCTAAAGCGGGTACAAGGAGCAGGGGTCTACTGCTTGACGCTTGCCAAAGCGGCAATCTATCATGGCCCGATGGAACATATTCTGAAATATGGTGAGAATGCGACCATCGCACTGCAGGTTCCCGACGAACGCTTTTTGGGCGAGTACGGGCAACCGACGGGAGATCCCCTCGATGATGTCTCTGCGGCGATGGCCGCCACCCTGGTAGAGCCGATCGATTTTCCCTCCCTCACGGAGGCGGCCGTACCTGGGGACAAGATCGCCATTCCTTTGGATCCTGGATTGCCGCAAGCGCCCGCACTCGTTGCCGGTTTGGTACAGGCGCTCTGCGAGGCTCGCATCACGCCGAGCGATATCACGGTGCTCTGGACCAAGAACGAGAGTTCCGGGATGGATCCCCGCAGCGGATTGGATGAAAAGATTGCTGCCGAGGTGCAATTTGTCATCCATGACCCGCACGACCGCAATGCAATGGGATATCTTACCGCTTCTGCAGAAAGCCAACCGATTTACTTGAATCGTGTGTTGCAGGATGCCGATGTCGTTCTCCCTATCGGTTGTCTGCGCGTCAAAACCGCTATCGGCTATCATGGAATCCACAGTGTCGTATTTCCCACTTACTCCGACAACGAAACACTCGGTCGCTACCAGGCCCCGAGCAACGAGGAATCCGAAGTTGCCCGCGGTCGCCGCGATAAGGAAAGCGACGAAGCCGCTTGGTTGCTCGGTGTGGTCGCTACGATCCAGGTGATCCCCGGCGCGGGAGATTCCATTCTTCATATTCTGGCCGGAAATCCACAAAGTGTCCTCGCTGAAGGCCAGCGGCGATGTGCTGCGGTTTGGCAATACAAGGTACCACAACGAGCACAGTTGGTGATTGCCGGAATTGAGGGCGATGCCCGCAGTCAGACCTGGGACAATGTGGCACGTGCCGTCACCTCGGCGCTCAACGCCGTCGATGATGGGGGCGTTATCGCGATCTGTAGCGAACTGGCCATCCCGCCGGGGGAGGCGATACAACAACTATCGGGTGCCGATGATTACGAAGAAACATTGCATACAATCCGGCGGCAGCGATCGAGCGATGCGGTACCCGCCTCCCAACTCTTAAAAGCAATGCAACAGAGCCGTATCTTTCTGCTCAGTGGTCTCGATGAAGCGGTCGTTGCCGAACTGGGCCTTGCGCCGGTGGCCGATGCGAGCGAAATGATCCGACTGGGGAGTCGCTTTGAATCGTGCATCGTCCTGGCCAATGCACAATACGCCGAAACGACCATTACCACATGAACGGGCACACTTCTTAACAGGCGGCACAGACTAACCGCCGACATCGGCCGAGAGAATCAGCAAAACGTCCCCCTCGTGCAGCGGTTCACCTGGATCGGTAAGAAATCGATCGCCACCGAGGTTGGCAGCAAAACCGGTGGCCAGACTGCCGCAACGTACACATGTCCGGGAAAATTTTGGGTAACGCGCACCAAGTTCCTCAAGCACATCGGCAAGTGTACCAACGGCTGCTTCGGTATCGGCAACACCGGTCCGCGTTCTGGCAATACCGTAAAACTCAACGTGCAAAGGCATGTATGGCTGTCGGAGAAAACAAAGAGCGCAATCCAAATCCAAGACGCAACTATCTTACATCCCGGTTCTTTGCTTGTGTAGGATAGTACCAACGTCCCGACCCGCATTGCCTTAGCTCGAAAACTCTACCAATGGCCCGGATGATCTTAATCGCGATTGGCAGTCACGGCGATGAAGCATGGCAGAGATTTTTTTCGTGTGGCGATTCACGCATCCGGGCAACTGGGGCGACGGGCTATCCTGCTGAGCAACCATACTGAGCAGATTCCTCGCCAACTTCCACCAGACATTGTCCACTTCGATTACATTCCCTTCAGCCAGATTTTGCCCCGCTGTGCTGCCCTGATCCATCACAGTGGCATCGGTTCAACGGCCCAAGCTCTCGCAGCGGGCATTCCTCAACTGATCATGGCGATGGCCTTCGACCAGATGGACAATGCAGCACGCGTTGAGCGGCTCGAGGTGGGTTATGGTCTCTCTCGCCGCCAATTTCGTACTCGCCGCGTGCAAACATTGCTCGCACAAATGCTCGAATCAAACGAGATGGCCGCCCATCTTCGCGAGCGAAGCGGACAGCTCGTCAACGACACTGCCTCGATAAGACTGCGGCTTTGCTCGAGAAACTGGTCGGGCAAGATCAATCATGATCTTGCCCAGTATCCATAGATTCCCATCTGCTTTGTGCCGCCGAGCACATTTTTTCGTATATTCGAATCATTCCCAGCCGAGAAACGGTGGAGTCGATCTGGGGGTCTGCCCGCGATCATGGGATAATGCAACGGCGGGCAAAGATCGCGTTGTGCATCACTTTAATTCTGCAACAGACCACTATGCCACTATTTGTAACACCTCTGCTGCTTGCTGGTGGACTGCTTATCGCCGTGCCGATTCTGATCCACCTTGCCATGCGCCAACGACCGCAGCAGTTGGAGTTTCCCGCCCTGCGATTTCTCCAAGCTCGCAGCACCGCCAATCGACACCGGCTGAAATTAAGACACCTGCTCTTACTGGTGCTGCGTTGCTTGGCACTATTGTTGCTCGCAATCGCTCTTGCGCGTCCGATTTTCCTTTCGGCGGGCATCTTCACCGGCGGCAATGCGCCCGTTGCCGCTGCTCTGGCTTTTGACACCAGACCGCGAATGAGTTATCGGCACCAGAACAAGACACGTCTGGATGCAGCCAAGGAAATGGGACTGGAAGTTGTCGGCCAACTCCCAAAAGGGAGCGAGCTTGTGGTTCTCGATACCGCAAGTTCTCGGAATCGATTTGACGTCGACCGGGGATCTGCTGTGGAAAAAATCAAGCAGCTGACCACGACAGCACACACTGAAACGTTAATCGATATGGTGGACAATGCGGTTGAAGTGTTGCACGAAAGTAATCAGCAACGCAAGGAGATGTATCTTTTTACCGATATGTCGGCTGTCGATTGGGATTCAGAAGCGATGATCTCGGCATGGCAGCGGCGGCTCGCGGATCACCCGAATATAAATTTCTACCTGATCGACGTCGGTGTGCGGAAGCCGCAAAATTTTTCGCTCGCAGATCTCAAGCTCTCACCGGAAGTGCTGACCGAAACGGGACTCCTGCGAGTTACCACCGAAGTCCGCGCCACGGGGACCTCTGGCACGCAAGCGGTTGAGTTGTATTTGCTCGATGCGCAAGGCAACGGCCAAAAACGTGGCGAGCAAATCGTGGATGGCCGTGACCGGCAAGCGAGCCAGGTTGATTTCCAAACGCGAGTCGGTCATTCTGGAATCCTTCACGGCTATGTGCGTCTTGCCCGCAGTGACGATCTTCCGATCGACAACATCCGTTACTTTTCGGTAGAAGTCCGAGTCCCCCATCACGTTCTCATCGCAACTGCAGACCCGGCCCGCTCCCACCTGTTGGCTACCGCCCTCTCCCCCCCAACTCTGCGACAGCAGGAGGAAACCCGTTACGACGTTCAAGTCGCCTCCTATGAAAAACTCGCCGAAAAAAAGTTTTCTTCTTTCGACACCATATGGCTGCTGGATCCACCGCCACTTTCCGCAGCTTTGTGGCAGAGCTTAACCACCTATGTTGATGAAGGTGGCGGGCTTGCCATTGCACTCGGTGGCAATGTCGGTTTATCCCCTGAGCGTTTTAACGCAACGGCATCCCCGGATCTTCTCCCCGCCAAGCTCGTTCGTCAGTGGAGGGGACTCGATCTCTATCTCGCACCTGACCAGTTCGAACATCCGGTACTGCAACGATTCAAAGTCCGGCAAGACAGTATTCCCTGGCAACAAAATCCTATTTTCAGAATCTGGCAACTAGGGCCATTCTCGAAGGGCGCTCGCACTCTGTTGAACTACAGCGACGGGCGACCGGCACTGGTCTCGCGCAATCTCGGCAAGGGCCGGTGTCTCCTTTTGACAACTTCATTATCCAGTGGCACTCGGGCGCCCTGGAACGATTTGCTCGCGGCGAGGGAAAACGCCTGGCCCGGTTTTGTCCTGGTCAATGCAATGGCTGACTATCTGGCCGGGATTGCAGGGCAACGGCTGAACTATCGCACAGGGAGCGTTGCCAGAGTGGGACTGAGCGGTCAGGAAGAAGTCTTTGATGCGTACCTGCTAAAAACACCTACAGGTAGCCGCCGCATTGCAGCCGATGACCGTGGACGGCAACTCTTGATAAGCAATACAGAAACTCCCGGCCATTATCGTCTCGGTGCGGGAGGAACCGAGGGTGTCCAGTACGGTTTCAGTATCAATCTTCCTGCCGAAGCAACCAACTTAAAACGCGCGGATCTGGACCAACTCTCCGAAATTTTTGATCCGTCTCAGCTCCCAATTGTGGTAACGACAGAACAGTTGAGTCGCACGCGCGAGGATGTGGAGGGCCGAACGCGCTGGGAGGCGTATCCGTGGCTGATTATGCTCGTGAGCATTGTTGTGGCTGGCGAGGGGTTGTTGGCCACCTTTTTCTACCGGAAACACAAAGAGACGTGAGCCGCAGCAATCCCGTCTTCAGGTGAACCAGATGGAACAATGGCAACTTAGCCCAATCACGGATCGTTATTTTGGTGAAGGCGCCTATCTGGTGGTTGCGATTCTTGTTTTGTTGCTGCTGAGCGCATGGACGCTGAGTGTTCTTTTCACGCCATTATCGCGGATGCGCCGATGCCTGCTTGCCCTGCTCCGCATTCTCGTCATCCTGACGCTCCTGGTGGCGATGCTACGGCCGACCCATATTTTCACTGAATTACAAAAACAATCCGCGACGTTAGTTTTTCTCATGGATCAGTCGCGCAGTATGTTAATTGAGGATACGACTGCGGGCGATTCCCGCTGGGAGGAAATGAAGCGAACCATCGCTGCAGCTGCTCCACACGTCCAGAAGCTGCGCGAGGAAAAAAATCTGGAAATTCGAGCCTACACTTTTGACGACGATATCGAGCGGATCGAACTCGATACCCTGACAGAACAAGGCGCCGCGCCCGATGGTACCGAGAGTGCGTATGGAGAGTCTCTGCGGGACGTTTTGCAACGCGAGGATGGAAAGCGACTGATCGGTCTCGTCTTGATGGGTGATGGGGCCGAACAGACGGTGGGGATAACAGAAAGCAATTCCGAAACGGTCGCAAAACAAATGGCGCGCCTCGGGTGTCCGTTGTTTGCCGTATCCTTCGGCCAGCGGGCAGGTACAAATCGTGTGCGTGATGTGGCCGTCGAGTCGGCACCGGAGGATCTTGCCGTCTTTGTGAAAAATCGTCTGACATTGGACGGCACCTTACGGGTCTCCGGGTATGCCAACGAAGATCTCCCTGTGCAGTTGATCCTAGAAACACCCGAGGGTAAAGAAGAGATCGTGGCAACGGACAGGGTCCGAGTCGGCAGTGATGGTGAACAGGTCCCCTTCCAACTTACGTACATCCCCGAGGCAGCCGGGGATTACAAACTCCTCGTTCGAGCCGTGCCGCAAGAGGGTGAAGTGACAACGACCAACAACGAACTACCCGCCTTTCTTACCGTTCTCTCGGGAGGACTAAAAATACTTTACATTCAGGGAGAAGTGCGACCGGAACAACGTTTTTTGCGACGCGCTCTTGCCGCCTCTCCCGATATCGACGTGACCCTGCTGAACCTCGACCCGCGGCATCGAAAACAATGGCCGCTAAGAAATTTGGCCCAACACTTCAAGTCCGGTGTGTACGATGTCTATATTCTCGGTGATGTTGACTCGCGGGTATTTCATCCGGGCGATCCGGCACAAAATCGGCCCGCCGATCTTCTGAAACTCAAAGAAGCGGTGCTCGATGGAGCGGGGCTCTTAATGCTGGG
>MPMC02096335.1_pt1 | contig 18883 bp, 27 predicted proteins | sample 1617281 | NCBI WGS metagenome assembly MPMC02 (sample SAMN05944809, study PRJNA350692) | marine metagenome | biome: marine; feature: ODZ; material: water; isolation source: 100 m water sample filtered on 30 um supor filter | place: Pacific Ocean | collected 2012-04-09 | depth 100m m | reverse complement strand
CTTATATACTCATACAAGGAATTTTTTATAGACCAAATAAATATAAAAAAATAAAAATTAGCTAAGAGCCTTGCTCTTGTCTCCACCATTGAACTTAAAGCCTCCAATCCACACGGAAGGCTCTTGAAACATTGTATCAAAGATTTCACTAACCTGAGCTGGATTTTCCTGCTCTTCTTTGAATGTCCGTGGAATGTAACGGTACTCTATCACCGGTGGTGGACATGTTTTCAGCTGGTTAACGTAGCCTATCACCATAAACACTATGGCTACCATTAACAGTATCAAAATAAAAGACTGCATTATTATACAAATAACAAATATAAAATCTTGCACAAATTAGGGAGTAAATGAAAGCAATACAAGAACTCAATCTTCAACACAAAGTAGGAGAAGGTTCTTTTGCAACCGTTTTTGCGCTTGACATTGGTGTTTACAAGCACTACAAAGAACAACAATGCAAAGACAGTTACGATGCTCGACGCTTTATCCCTCTTGAACTGTCTATATTACGAGCACTCAATCACGTGCCTTTTTTTGTACAAATGGAACATATTATACACGACAAAAGCAACATAACAGGTGTCACAATGACACGCTACAAAACTAATTTAAGCAAGTACATAGAAAACAAACAACATAAAGCAGACCAAAAAATAATGTACCACCTTTTAAACGCTCTTTACTATTTGCATTCCATAAATGTACTACATGGAGACATAAAGCCAGGCAACGTATTACTTGACCACCACAACAACGCTCTTTTGTGTGACTTCAACAGCTGTCATATGCTAAGTCCAGTCAATACAAAATCTTCAAACAATATGTATACTTACACATTATGGTACCGTCCTCCCGAGGTATTCTTGCAAAAGAAAATAGACCTTCAAGCTGACGTATGGAGCTTAGGCATTGTGTTTTGCGAAATGATAATAGGAAGAGTTGGTATGCTTGCAACAACAGAAGAAATGGAAGACAACTACATTACAAGCAACACCATATTTATGCGTCAATTGAAAACATTTGGTACACCACTAGAATACACACAAACATACCCTCAATACACGCCTCGCTACGAACTCTTTTTTCAAAAATTAGGCATAAGTAACAAGCCTTCTTTGTGTAGTTTAATCCGAAGTATGTTGCAGATTATGCCTCATCAACGTGATAATCCTAAACAATTGTTAGATAAACAATACTTCGCAACAACTATCAAAATAGAGCCATTGAACACACCACACACCATAATAAGTCAAGTCAATGTACTACATAAAACCCCTTATAAAAGCTATTACAACGAAATGAATACTTTAAAAGAAGCAATAAGAGAAACATTAACAGAAAGTTATAAGTACTGCTCCATAACAACGCTTCAATACGAAGCAATTCATTTTGCGCATTACATCTTCGTGTTAACAAGTAATAACAAAGAACATTCAATACAATTTCAGCTCGGTGTATGTCTTATTATCGCATTGAAAATATTAGACCCAAGTAACTATTACATTGATGAAGTATCATTTGATAAAGCAACACGCTACGAACAAGAAATACTTTCCAAGCTCGATTTTAAAGTGCATTTTCAAAATACTCTTTACTATCAAATGCACCAACAAGGACCACTAACCAAAGAACTAAATGACCTTCTTTATGCCTCGTTGTTTGCGAGCTATCCAGAGGAATTCGACACTACAAAGCAAGTAATGGAAGCTATCATAATTGGAAAACACAATCAAAATAAATATTACAAAGATTTACAAAAAATTGTAGCAAAAAATGAAAGCATTTTAAAAAGTACTAAGGATGAACCAAATAAGTAATTCACAACACCTCGAGTCAATCTTAAAAGTACTCGAAAAGATTACTATTTCTCAGAATGAATTAATAAAAGACAACGAACAGCTAAAAAAGAAGCTCGAAACTTACGAAAACCTAACCAACGTCATTGTTTCCAATTCAAACATTACCTTTTTAAACAGCTCTTTGAACGTTATCGAATACGGACAAGACTACATAAAGCTTTTGGAGCCATATAAAAACTCGATAGAACCAAACGAGTTCATACTCGAGTGTATTTCAGGTACAAACTTAGATGCTAATATGTGTGCATTAGCACGTATGTTCGGCATCATTTATTTACCAGATAACCGTAAGCGAGACTGGAACGTTCAACTCATCGACAAAAAGCAGCACAAGTTCACGTATGCAACCAGTGATGGCGAAAACCATACTGATTTCTCAGGCAAAAAGATTTTCAATATTTTCATATTCAACTACGAACAAGCACTACGCATAGTGGTCAACGACAAAATAGAAACAACGCTACAAGAAGTCGAAGAAGGAAGAGACCCAGACAGTGCTTACGGTATGCTATTACATAGTCACAACATACGAAAATACTACGCTAATTTAATACGCATAAAAAACTCCAGTGAACAGTTCGTAAAGAAGCTCATTCAAATGCACTTCTGAGGGGGGACCTAGGTCCCCCCTTCAACCCCCTCCTCGTTGTGATAAAGGGGGACGCAACAACGAAAGGGGGACGCAACAACCGCAAGGGATTTCGTGGGGGACCGATTATTTCAAAAAGTTTAATTTTTTCTTTGGTGTTATTATATGGAATACTCGAACTTGTTTCTCATCGTTGCCATCGTTGCCATTTTCTACTACTTGGCCTATGGTAGCAAAACAGTACAGAACTTTGAAAATGCCCCGCAGAGTGTTTCCAAAGACGTTGAAGAGCTCGATAACTTAGACGAAGTTTTCAATGACATAGCTGATGGTAACCCTATTTCGTACGCAAATCGTGAAGCACCTAAGGAAGATAAAACAAAAAAGCATCAAGACCCTTACGTTTACTTTGGTACACCCATAGACTTAAACGATAATCATACAGCTCTTCCACAACAGCCTATGGCATACTTTGCCAATCACGTCGCATCACCAGAATGCTGTCCTTCTAATTATTCCAGCAATGGAGGCTGTGTATGCTGGTCTCCAAAACATACTTCGGAATATCCTCGTCATAACAGCGCTATTTCTCCTTCTTCTTAATTTTTCTTTTATAAACTATTGTGAAATTTATAATATTCATGTTAATGAATGAAAATATTTTACTTGACAAGTATCGACCAGCAAGCCTGTCCGAGGTTGACCATAATCATAAAGTCTCCTCTCAACTCTTCCAGTTCTGCAAAACAGGTAGCATTCCACATATGATTATCTATGGACCTCAACAAAGTGGCAAAAAAACTTTTATAAAACTTTTTTTAAAAGAAAAATATGGAAATTCTACAACAAATTTACGAAAATGTTCTATGGAAATACCAAATAATTCTACAAATTTTGAATACTTTAGCAGCAAGTACCATTTTTACATAAAAATGAAAGATTACAACGTTTACGACCGAGTTATTATTCAAACGCTGATAAAAGATATTTCAAGAACTAAAAATATTTTGTGCGACTACCACATTATCGTCATAGATAACGCAGAAAAATTAAACACTGACGCACAACAATCCTTGTTACGGACCATGGAAAAACATATGAACAACTGTAGGTTCATTTTGTTGGTAGACTCCGAATACAGTCTCATAGAACCTCTTAGTAGCAGATGTATGTATCTTCGATTACGTCAGCCATCAAACTATGAAATAAGCACAATTCTTCAAAAAATAACAAAAAATGAAAATATTACAATAAAAAAAGAAATAATTGAAAAAATACCGCCAATTTGTGACAATAAAATATCAATGTCAATCAATTTCTTAGAATTTTTAATTTTTAGGAAACTTTTAAACAAAAATATTCAAGAATCTTACTATGAATACGATAAAACACAAAAAGCCATAATGGAACTCGTAGATATGCTTTACAAAAAAAATACTATTAATAATTTTGAATACGTAAACGAACTACTAAACGATGTACTAATTTACAGTACAGACCCCAATATTATAATGAAAAAACTTTTCCAAACGATGATAAAAAAATCAAAACCAAACATTCAAACAAATCTTACTTTTATAGCAGATGAAAGTTATAATAACCTTGCAAATCATAACAAACCTATTTACCATCTCATGGATTACTACGTTAAATGTTACCAATCGATACAAACAAACGGTTGAAAAATCAAAATATAATTTAAAGTATAGTATGCGTCGTTGTGTTTTGGAAAATTGTTACAAAGGGGCTGTTTTTTCTTTCAACCATAATCAAGAACCAATATACTGCATAGACCACCGTGAAAGCGACACTATACCCGTATGTAATGTGTACTGTAAATATTTAAACTGCAAAAGAAGAATAAAATACGACGAAAATAATTTTTTATGTGAAAAACACAGCGAAAAACAGCAGGTAAAAATAGAAATAATTTCTCTGAAAAAGATACGTTGTAAATACGAACCATGGTGCAGAAGAATAGCTAAATATGCGAAAAGTACTGAACTTACTCCTCTTTGGTGTGAAGACCACAAACAACCAACCGACGTATTCATAAATAAAACAAAATGTAAAAATAAATTTTGCAATGAAGAAGCAACGCTTTGTTATAATGGAAAAAAAATGTTATATTGTGTAAAACATTTTGATAAAAAAGAAAAATTTGACAATAAAATAAGAAAAGTATTGCAAAAAGATACACAAAAAGTACCACCGACGGTAGCATTAAAAGAGCTTTTTTACGTTTAAATAGGCAAAGAAGGAAGAGCAGGCATACCTGGCATACCAGGCAAGCTTGGAGCATTAGGAAGCTGAGGAGGACCAGGCATGACGCTCTTCAAGTCAACACCAACAACGGCATCGGGCTTAGGTACAAAGTACAAGTAACCAAACACGATAGCCAATGCAATACCAACCATACCCAGACCCAACCATGGCTGTATTACTAACCCTATTGCCGAACCAGACACAGAAGTGTTAATCAACAATATCGTAAGGTAGCTCATAAACAAAATACCGGCAACACCGCCATAGTATTGAATATACGCAAGAATTAAAAGGACAACGTCCATAATCTTATCTTTGATGCCCATAACTTGGTCCAATAAATTGTCCTTGATTTTTTCCATAATGGAAACCAATGGGTCCAATGAAGGTACGGAAGGCGCAGAGGGTGCTGATACGTTGTTCATTTTATACAAAGAGGAAACATTTTTTTATTTTCATAGTTTATAATGAGCAATCAAAAAGTACAACTTCCTGCATATGCAAACAATCCTATTTATAAATTCATCGATGACGCCATTACGTCTTTGATAGTAACAATCTTCGATGCTATAAACCCCAAAGGCATTGTTTTAACTGACGAACAAGTCAAACAAATTATGCAAAAACAACAAGACGGAGGAGCATACAACGGTTTTGTCCAAGACTTTTTAGACTACTTTAACCAGCTAATTTTCACCGATTGTCCCATTATTGGATATTCGCTGATGGCTGGAGCCGCTTACGTATCTTATGTAATAATAACAAATTATAGCAAAAAGTTATAATTAAATAGAAATTTTTATAATTTTATGGCATATTCAATGGCATAAACACCAGCCATTGTGATTGGAATTGCAGTTAATGCAAGCTCGGAAAGTGCAGGTACAGAGGAACGTATCATTATCAATACGTTTAGTATCATATCTTTTAAGTTGTAAGGAATAGGAACAACAACAGAATTCAACAATTTTTCTATGCTTATGTTCTGACTAATAATACTTTTAGCTTGTGCTTCGAGCTGCTGTAAGCTTGGTACTTCAATCTTTGGAGGATTTGTAAGAATACTGTTAATGCGTGCTGCGTCAGGAAGTTCGATGCCTGTAACGTTCTTTAAACCGCTTGTGAAGTCATCCATAGTAGGCAAACCAGGTAAAGCTTTTACTGCGGCAGGTGGTCGCAACGGGCGTTTCGGCATACTGGAATCATAACGTCTTCCAAATCCAGACACAGCAAGATAGCCTGAAAATCCAGCAGTTTGTTCGATAGCTGGCTCGCCCATAAACTTAACCTTTCCTAACATGAATATAAAACTATCAACAATGTTTGTCAAAAATTCTTCAAGATACTTGCTTGATTCTAACAGCTTGGTAAACTGCTTTGGAATTTGGTTATATACGTCAACAAGTACATTAAACAAGCTTGGGAAGCTTCGACCGGCAAGCACGGCAACCTTCAATGCATTGATAGCGCTTCCAATGACACCTTTGACAACACCACCATCGTTAGGAATAATCATACTCAAAAAGTCAGACAACAACTTGCCTCCAGAATCAATCAATCCAAGGATTGTTTCAAAAATATTCTGAACTTGTTCTTTGAAACCAGTCTTCTTTTCGAGCTTAGCAAACAAGCTATCAAGCTGCTTTTTGAGACCAGTCATACCACCTTTGAAGTTTACTTTTGAAAATTCATCAAACATATTAATTGCTTCACCACCAACACTAATCACAAATGCTCCTGTGTCCATAATAAGACTAACAAAAGTAGCACCCATCATAAGTAATGAAATTAATAAAAAGATACCATCGGTAATCGTGTCTGCACCCCCACCAACTGAAACACTTGTCAACAATGTACCACTAAATAATTGAGGCGCAAGCATCGCATAATATATTATTATGTCTGCTGTTGTCATAATAATTTTTTGGAACGTATCTGACTGCAAGAATTCAAGTAAGTCATCCATAACTATAATATGACGTTCGAAAAAAAGTACATACATTGCGGACATACATAAAAAAAAATAAATCATAAAAAATATATGGAACAACCAGAAATAGAACAAGTTGGTTCTTATGATACCAACATTATTAACATTGCGCGTCAGATATTTTCAAAAGACCCACAGCCAAAGCATTCTATACAGTTGATGATTGAAGACAAACAAACGGAACAAGAAATTTTTCTAAACATTGGATGGTTTGGTATGAAATATCTTTTTGATAGTGATACAATACCAGAAAATATGACTCAACCTCAGTTTATGCTGTTAAATGAGTATATGGCAAGTATGGGAAAGCTTATTGTTGCAGACACAAATAGCGAAGAAGAAATAAAAATAAGAATTATTGATTTGTAAGCTCATAGTTATGTAGTTCCCATCTAAAAAGTTGTGAAAATCCTTTCATATCCCTGCTGTCACGCAAGTCACTACTGCGTAAGTCTGCAATCACAATATTTTTATACATTACATAGCAGTGCTCGTGATATTTTTCCTGCACTTTCCATAATGGACCAGAGTCAAATGGCATATTGAATTTCAAAATTTCACATAGAAGGTCATCAAATACACTGCTATTTATTCCAACAGCAAATGCACCGTCTGTTGTACCGTTTGGATGGTAATAACTATGTACTGTATCAACACTTCCCCATCCATGCTGTGAAGCACCAAGATAAAGTAGTTTCCATTGTTCGTCATCTATGTCACTAATTTTTTGTTTAAATTCTTTTATAAAATCTTTATGAAATATTGTGTCGTCTTGAAGCACTAAAATGCGACTATATCCTTTCATTTTCGCATCAACCAACATATTGTGCATAGATTTAAGAATTGCCCAAGACCCAATGCTTCCAATGCCTCGACGGTTTTGTCCGACTACCTTTTGTTCCTCGTAACTCGGTTTAAACTGCATATATTTTTTGTATTCTTCTTGACAACACATACTATTTGACCCATCGAAACCTTCGTATAAAGAATAGTTCCATATACCAAGCTTTTTTAGTTCTATTAAAGTTTTGTTTTCACGTCTTGTGAGATAAAGCACATAAATTTTATCAAAATAATGGTTCAAAATAGTTTCATTACTATAAAGCTTAACAGAATTCTTTTGAAGTATTTCATATACCAAAGTTGGTAAATAAAATTCACATTTATTTTCACAATGTAATGAAGATACTTTTATGTTATTAATCGAACTTATTTTTTTAAATTCTATATTTTTAGAAGAATATTGTATATCTCTTGCAGACATTCTTATAAATTTATTTATTTTATTCCACTTTTCTTTTAAATTCTTAAAATAAATTTCATTATGTAATTCTTTTTTTCCAAGTTTATAAATAAAGTTATTTTCAAAATTATAAACTTCATTATAAATTACAAAAAAATCTTCAAACTTAAGTAAATTATCTTCATGTAATTCCAAACACGAAAGAGTTATGCCGTAAAAGTTTGCCTTTTTTATTAAAATCTTTGTATCTACTGTTACTAAACTGTTTAAAAGAAGTTCATTTGATTTGTGCAACACTAATATATATGCGTTGAATACTGTATCACAGTCCTGTAATAATTTAAACATATCATTTATGTTATCCAATGAAACCATAAAATATATTACATAATTATCGTAATGCAAAGGATTAAAGTTTTTAAATAAAACAATTTTACAACTTGCAACATTAAAATCAAAATAATTTAATAAAAAAGTACAAACTTCTCCATGGGCAGATTTTTCATCGTATACTAACAGATGCATTATAAAAATATAATACATAAGATTATGAAAATTTAAACGTTATTTAAACCGAGCCATTACATCTTGAGCGGTGTATTCTGTCCTGCTTGGTTGACGTGTGAAAAAGTTAATTCTACTAGGAGGCAATTGCTTTGAAGAACTTTTCTGTTGACGGTGGCCCATAGACATAGTGCTCATATACATTCCAATGTCATCCATAAGGTTGTCTGCTGCGTTAACCTTGGATGTTCCCATCATATCAGCCAAGCGGTCAATTTCGACGTCAAGAACCTTCTTGAATTCCTTTGTCAGCTTAATCTTTTGAGAGCGTTTTTCACGGTCTTTTCGAGTTTGTGAAATAGCAACGCTTGCCTTGGTAGCAGATGCGCGCTTGGGACGAGAAGGACCAGTTTGAGTATCCATTCCGCTGTTTTTTACACCTCCATGCTGCTTACCACATCCAGCTCCCTGTTGGCGATGAGTTCCGCAAGACGAACCTCCCTTCATAGATTTACGCCATTGCTTGCAAGTCTTGCAAGCCTTGCAGGTTTTAGGACAAGTGCATCTTACACGATTACAACAAGGACATTTATTGGAAACCTTTCGAGTGCTTTTGCGTGCACTCTTACGCACATTTTTACGAGTACTCTTCTTAGGACTTTTTCGCTTCGTTGAGCGCTTCTTGGGTGAAGCACGACGTTTCGGTGATGCCATTATATCAAGGCTTACAAATTATTTATTTTTTGTATGATTTCTTCTTCGCTTAATTCAACTTTTTTCATTTTATTTCGTTCGTAAATTTTGTAAACCAACGGGCCAATATTGCTTTCGGTTTCTTCTCGATACCCACATAGCCTATCAATAAGCAGTTCATCCTTGTTTTCTTCCAAAAATTGGAATACCTCGATAATATACGCATTACCTCGAGTTACTTCGTCGTAAGAAAGACACATCTTAGCCTCATCACCATTTAACGAGTCTCGCATTGCCTGTAAATATTTTACAAAAGATTTGTATTCTTCTTTGACTTGTTTACGAGCTTCATCGTTGGAAATATTTTTGTCTGCTTCACGCAACATTCTGGATATTTCTTCTTGAGACAACCGACCACTGTCGTTGCTTATGGTAACATTATTGCTCATACCTGTACGTTTATCGACTGCAGATACGCTTAAAATACCGTTTTCATCAATAGCAAATGTTACTTCAATCTTTGCAACGCCCCGTGGCAATGGTTCTAACCCAGTCAAATCAAAGCTCCCCAAGAAGTGATTATGCTCGGTAAATGGACGCTCTCCTTCAAAAACTTTTATAGAAACAACAGACTGGTCATCTTCAGTAGTCGAAAACATTTGAGATTTTTCTGTCGGAATAGAGCAGTTCTTTTCAATAATCTTAGCCATCATTCCACCGCTTGTTTCGAGCCCAAGTGACAACGGAATGACATCCAACAACACAATGTCCTTCGTTTTTTCACTTTCGTCGCTCTTGGAAAGAATAGCACCTTGCACCGCAGCTCCGTAAGCAACAGCCTCATCTGGGTTTACTCCCTTGTTCAACCTCTTGCCGTGAAAATAGCCAAGCAATAGTTCCTGTATTCGAGGAATACGCGACGAGCCTCCAACCAAAACAATTTCATCAATTTCCGAAGGGTCCATTTCCGTATCATGCAACACGTTATACACCGGAGTAATGCATCGCTCAAAGATATCATCACACAAAAGAACAAATTCCTGCCTGCTAACACTGCGTTCGTAGTCGTATTCGTCCAAGTAAATAGTACTGTTCAAAGAAGAAGAAAGCTCTTTCTTTAAATTTTCACAACAACCACGCACTTTTCCATAGAGCTTTTCATAAGGCACGTTTCTAAGGAACGAAGAACGCTTAGCTCTCAAATCGCTCAACACAAAGTTGCAAAGCGCTTCGTCAAAGTCAACACCACCAAGGTGTGTGTCACCGTTTGTTCCAAGCACTTCAAACACACCATTACACACGGAAACAATGGAAACATCAAGCGTTCCACCTCCGAAATCATACACCAATACGTTAGCCTCTTTTTGCTTTTCTATGCCATAGCAAAGACACGCAGCAGTTGGCTCGTTGATAATTCGCATACAATCAAGACCAGCAATAGCAGCTGCATTCTTGGTAGCATTACGCTGGGTATCGTTAAAATAAGCAGGTACCGTAATAACAGCATGCTTCACCAAGCAACCGAGATAATCTTGAGCGCATTCTTTTAATTCCTGTAAAATGGAAGCAGATACCTGTTCTGGCCGTAACCCTTCTTCATTTCCTTCCATCTTTACAACAGGCATATCATTAGCGTTAGCTTCTACAACATACGTAAGCATATCTATTTCATCTCGAACACCAGCATCTCCAACACGCTTTCCCATCAATCGTTTGATGTCATATACCACCTTTTCAGGAAAGCGTGAATGCAGTTCTTTTGCACGTTGTCCAACGACAACATTATCATCATCTGAGTAATACACCCAGCTCGGTGTAGTATTTGAGCCAATCTTATTTGGTATGATTTTCACATTGTCATTTTCCCATACAGCAACACATGAAAACGTAGTACCGAGGTCAATGCCAATACAACCGTGATATTCTTCCATAATATAGTTTAACAGACTTGTTTTTTTATATATTTTTAAAAAATGTGAGCATATTTTATATGGAAGTCATTGATTTTTTAGTACTTGCAGCAGCTGTGTATTTAATTTTCACACTATTTTTTAACAGCAAGGAAACGTTTATCCAAGGATACAATGCTACCATAGACACTTATAGTCCAGCAAAAAATAAGATAAATTACAAAGATGATTACATTGTAAATAATTTCAGTACTCTTTTGTACACAATGGCTATGGAAATAGAGCGAAAAAATAACAAAACAACAACAATAACACCGAATATCGATATAAATGAACAGGACTTCAATCAAGCCTTACTGGCAAAGCGACAACAGCACGTAAACAGCATAATAAACTCTTTTAACGAGATGTTTCAGAAACCATTAGCTGTCATAGAAATGGACAAAAGCTATGGCATAAAAGAAGCGTTTGGACCAGGCTACATTTACTTGCTGTTTAAAGTAAACATTACTCCAGAGTTTATAACCTACGGAAACAACGAAAGTCCATCTGGGAAAATGATGCTGCAAAAACATAAAAAGTTTGAAATTTATAATACTATCTTCTTAGCTCTTACAACAAGCTACAAAGTGCATCAAGTACGACTATATAACATAGAAAGCATAGATGCTAATGCTCAAAATGGTATTGATGAAAACAACCAGGTAAACCAAAGCATAATCAATCCACAACAAGACAATTTGAAGCTAGATGAAACACAAGCAAAACAGGAAGCACAAGACTACATAACAAAGAACCATTCAGAAGAAGAAGGAAAATGCTTCACGCAACAAGGCATAGAAGATAAAATAGAATACGACACCTTGTGTCAGCTAAATGGTGGAATATGGGATACTCCGTGCAAAGCAGATGAAGAATGTCCTTACAAAGAAGAAGGGTGTAACAAAGACACAGGATACTGCAATATGCCGAAAGGAATAAAAAATATTTCATATAAAAAATAAAAAATGATTTTCCCTTGTATAAGAGGCAATGAAGTACTCTATTTCGGATTATTACTATGCTTGCTACAACAACGTTATCGATATGTGCATAGACCGCGGTTACACCTCAGCAAATAACACAAATCTTGAAGACCTAAAACTGGACAGGCAAACATTCGATGCAAAGTATGAAAAGCACATAAACGGTGAGTACACAGCACTTGACATAATGCCTTTTATTATAGTAAACAACAGAGGATTACCAGTGTATGTAACATTCATTGAACATACTCGAGAAGGAACCACTTTCATAAAAAATATTTTAACAGGCGTTTACAACCAGCTAAAAAGCATTCTTGAATTATCCAAAGACGATTATCGCACAGAGCTGCTACAAAGAGTTCACTGCATTATAATCCATAGCAATGAAACAAAATCAGGCTCTCAGTACCACGCTAACTTCGAGCTATTTCACACGAATAAGTTCTTCTTGAACGTGACAAAACATTCCATAGTACCACAACATATAATGATGACTGAAAAAGAGCGCAAAAATATTTTTGAAATCAAAAATATGGGGCTTTCTACGTGTCCCAAAATCCTTAGCGATGACCCAGTTAATCTGTATTACAGCGGTCAACCAGGAACTGTGTATAAAATCATACGCGAGTCCAAAGGCATTTATTTCAGAGTTGTTGTTAACGGCAAACCAAGTCCATTTTTGAACCAGTTCAAGCGTCTCATCAAGTAAAAGTGCTTCAAATTTTAAATTATTACTTTGTACTTTGTATATGAAGGTTTATACAAAGAAAGGCGACGACGGAAAGACGTTCACAGGAGCAAGCGAGCGTGAACTGAAAAGTTCAAAGTCGGCAGAACTCACAGGTTCCATAGACGAGCTCCACGTTCAACTTGGTATTGCTTGTTCTTTGTTCAGAGAACACTACCAAGAAGAAGAAATATATCATCTACTTCAAGCTCTTATAAGTAAATGCTTGGACATTGGTTCCATAGTTTACTTTGTAAACAGTAATAACATTCAGAGTACATCAAAGTTACTTCAGGAAAGCTTCTCGGAAAGCACGACAAAAAAGATGGAAAAGTACATTGACGCAATAGAGGCAACGTTATCAGAACTCAAAGAATTTATAATCTTTGACAGCTGCAATAGCACAGGTATGGCGTTACATAACGCACGAACTCATACAAGACGTATGGAACGGTTCTTTGTAGATTGGTACCAAAGCAAAGAACCAAATGAAAATATGTACCTTGTTCAACGGTATATAAACAGGTTATCTGACTTACTTTTTGTCATTGCTCGAAAGTATGGTGGTGATGGTACTCCGCGCTCAAAAATAAACAGCATTATTTAAACCTCCTTAATATCCATAGGAACAAACTGTAGCGCCAATCCATTTTGTGAAACAGCAGCCATACAAAGCTTAAAATCTTTAAATTCCGAAGGTACATAAATAAGAGCTAGTCCATCGTTTTTGACTGCTTCAAGACACATTTCATACGTTTTGCGCTTTATGCAGTGTAACGCTCTTCCATTTTCTTTTACTGCAATCATACATAGCTCTTCACTTGGTTCCTTTGTGTACATAATTGCATTACCGTCTTTTTCTATAGCAACTTTTTCAATTAATAATCTTTTATCCATAATAAAAGAAAATAAAATATTTTTTTACACAAAAAAATAAGGAATTTATATTAAATGATGTGTACTGTACAAACCTTTGGAAATAGAAAAATTATTAACCTTGGAACCATAAATAACAAGTATAAAATGGTTATTTGTGACAACGAAACGCACAACACGATAAAAATGCTTCTTTCATTTAAAAAATAAATTTATCTACCACATACTTCGTTGTGTTCAAAAAGTACCCTTGGAGCATAAGCACGTCGACGTATATTTCTCCATTGACGCATATATCCATATGTACCAGTTGTACCAATATCATTAAGAGGCTCAGTATTCATAGATAAAAAATCTAAAGAACGACGACGGTTATAACGAGTTATTGACTGAACCAATGAAAGTCCGTTATATTCTTCAATGTCTTCTGGAATGCACAAATCCCGTCTAAGTATATAGCTATAACAATCGCTATTTCTTCCATTTAAAAAAGCTCTTATAGCTGTTAAATTAGTGCATTCGTACCCCATGTTTAAAAGATATACAAAACAAGCAATACTGTCTTTTGCTACTGCATATTCACAAATATTTTGGTCACAACCACAACCATTATCAATGGCATAACGCAAACAACTAATATCGCCTCGTAATGCCGCATTCTTTGTTATGTCATTATTAGTCATAGAAAAACCTCCTGAATATGCAGTAACAAGACAACACAAGCTACCACCTATGACAGAATAATTACACACAGGTTCCATAGGGTCATTGTCAAAATTATCAATTAAATATTGAAGTATTTCAAAATCACCACTAAATGCAGCCATTGAACAGTATCCAAGATTTTTATCATAATTGGTTCCTTCTTCTTTTAGTCTAATAATACAATATAAGTGCTTATTTATAATAGCATCTTCAAAAGCCTTGCATTCTTCACACATTGCTTGCTTCTAAAGTATATTTCATTTTTTCTTTGAAAATTCTTCTTTCTCCCCTTCTCCCCTTCTCCCCTTCTCCCCCTTCTCCCCTTCTCCCCCTCCCTTCTTCCCTTCGGTCCCCCACGAAAAAGCTTACTTACCAAAGTATTTTAATTTAAACAATAAATAGCTCAAACAGACGCTGTGCTGCGTCGTAAACTAAGTCTTTGTACAGGTCTCTGTTCATATCTTCGACAAGCTTTTGAGCTACAAACTCATTCCAAGTTTGTCGACCATTGTTTGGAAGCTTTGACCACGTAGCAAACTGCATAGATGGCATATGCTTTCGCAGGTACCTAAGCGCTAAGCCATATGATTTGGATTCAAGTCCAGTTTGCTTACGTTCAACCTTTGGCATTAGTGCATTGTGTTCTTTGGACTTGTCTTTATACTCCTGTTTTTGCTCTTCTGTTAGGTCATTCCAGTCTCCATCTTTGAAGTCCTGTTTAAACAATGTTCTTGCAGACACGCGTTTATGGGTTATGACCTTGGAACCTCGTCGTGCATTTTCTTCGTCTGCAAGTATTCGGTATTCTATTTTTTCGTCTTCGCTCATAGTCTTCCAGTCTCCGCTGTCTTTGCTCCTAAGGAACATTGTATATGCAGATACTTGAACTTGAACTTTATCTTCTTTGTGTTTCAATGTCACGAACATTGAAGAAATACGTTGTACTAAAAACAACACTGTTTCATCACATTCATCACTATTTGTATCATCTATAAACTCATTACGAAGGAACGTAGTAAGTTTATCTTCAAAATCAACAGGTACAGCTCTTATTTCACCCATTGCACAATGTAATAAAACAATCAGTTTTTAACGTATATCACTATCACCAACGTCACGACATACCATTAATTTAGGAGTACAAATAAACCATTCTTTAAATGGCTGTAACCGTTGCCAATAACTATCTACTGCATAAGTTTTTACACTTAATTCCTTTCTTTTTTTCTGAATTTTGTAAGAAATAAGAAAATTTTCTATTAAATCTTCGTAAATACTCGAATTAGCAAAGTAAGCTACAGTACGCCAAGCACCGTGTTTTTTATGGGTTATTTTACGCATAAATAGACAACCATCAACGGCAGCACTTCTACTATTAACTCCATTAAGACCCCATTCCAGCATTATGACATCCCAGTGTTGTACACTCGAAGTCATTTCTTTAAGTCGACTGTTAAATAACTCTATGGAAACCTCAAACTTGAAATCATCTTCCAAAACCAACACATTCTTCCAACCCATAGACTTTGCGTGCATAATAGCTCGATAATGGCTATGTGAACAACCCTTAGCACCATTTGTAGGTACATAAGTAGCATTTAAAACATACACACTATCCCGTTTCATACCAACTTCTTCCAAGATTTCAAAGCATTTTTCGAGCTTGTCTTTTCTAAATTCCAAATTAATGATGATAATACCATCAACAATTGAAGTGTCCATTGTTATATCATATACCAAAGTATTTTTTATTTTTAAAATTATATTTCAATTATTTTTAAGTCACTTGAAATAACACCGCGAACACACGCATTTCCAGTATCAACAACAACATCTTCCATTATTCGAGCATTGCATATTACACCACTTTTGACAATTGCATTACGTTCAATGATAGCGTCTTCAAATACACTAGCTTTCTCCATAATGACTGCACCGGGTTCAATGTAAGCACCGCTGTAAACTTCGGCACTTTTATGAATAAGATTAAAATATTGTTTCCATTTTGATACTTCTTTTTTGACTTCTTGGTTTGCTATTAACGACATTTGTTCCCAGCTAATAAAAAATCCAAATATTCCAAGACGCTTTATGTCACGTGCTACATCAATTGTTGTACCATTTGGAACACAATCAAGATGAAAATACCCCTGGCTTCGAAAATCATAACGAAGGCTATCAAGATACTCAAGTTCAGCACGTGTATGTAAACGCTTAGAAACCCAGTTATAACCTTCATTTAAATATGCAATACGAATGTTGTATTGCTGTACTTTACCATAATCTTCTTTGTAACCGTAAGACTGCATTGTTACGTTATACAAAAAAGCAATCATTTTTTTTTAAAGTATCAAAGTATTTTACAAATTTTTAAATTTTTACATTGCGTTGTACCTTCGCAGTGTTCTCTGATTTCTTATTGGGCCTCCTTGTACTCCGTTTACTCCTTGTACTCCGTGTACTCTTTCTTCTCCCGCTTCACTCAACCGTTCAACATCTTTATGTAGTTCCGTAATCTTATTTCGCAACATTTTTGTATATTGTTCCATAAAATCAACTCTGTCTGCTTTCCAATTAAGGTCAGCAACCCGATGCAGCAAACTCTGACGTTCATTTTCAAGGTCTTCAATCTTCTTTTTAAACTCACGCTTAGCTTCGTGGTATCCGTGTTTTCTTTTTAGTTCAAACACCTTATCTTGTGTATCATCGTCAAACACCAATTCAAGGCATAAAAAATCATCCAAAAGCGTTTCTTGAAACTGTCCAACATACAAACAATGTTTCACAAACTCAGTTGTACTGTTTTCATCCAAGCATTGCGTCATACAATGCAATCGGTAGTCTTTGTCATCCGAAGTGCTGTAATCGTATTCTCTTAAACTTATCGAACTCATTATACTAAGCCTATAAAGTATAATCATTTTTTTTTCTAAACATATCGCTGACGTTTTAATGGTCCACAAGAAGACATACTATTTACTTCTTCTTGTAACTTTTTTGTCATATTTTGCAATAATAAGAGCTGTTGTTGTATATTGCTCATTCGCTGTTGTTCCATAGATATCACACGCATTTCCTTTTTCAAGTCGTAACGTTCTTCGATACCAACACGGAGACCAGAGTTGAAACCATGCTTCCGTTTAAATGCTGCAAATTCTTCAATTTGGTCATTGATTTCAAACTTTAAAAACCGTACTATGTCATCAAGCATTACTTCTTCCCATCGACCAAATTCAAGCATATAGCAAACAACAGCCTTTTTTCCGTGCTTTTTAACAGCTTTTAAGACAGCTTCTTTCCTTTCTTTTTCGCTATCGCGTACGCTATAGCCGTATTCTTTTAAATTGAAAGAACTCATTTAAAAAAGTAAAAATATTAATCAATTTTTATAAAATAATATTTTCATTTAAAAAAACATTATTTATTTTTCTACAATATGCACAACAGTCAAACATTATTTTACGTTTTTCTTCTTTTTTAGAACTTAATTTTATTTTTTTCGTATTATGGATACCGAGTTGGCTGCAGTTGAACTTGTAATGTCCCTTTCCTTGTTCACGTGTATATTTTATCATTTCCAAGTATTTGTTCCGTCCTTTTTTGCACTTCAAAAATGAAACTCTGTTCATATCAAAATTCATTGACGCGGTATATCGCCATTCAAGCAAATATGAACACAAAACTTCATCGTACTCACAACCAAATTCATACGCAAACTTCAAATTATCCATCAATCCATGGTCTATAGCGCTATAACACACAAATTGATTGTGTGGGCAACCATTCAAAAGAACGTATTTCAGAATTTCAATATTCGGACACTGTGCTGCATAAATAGCAGTATTTTCATCCCATACATAGCCCATTTGATGTATGAACTTTAAACAGTCTAAGTGACCATTCAATGCCGCATAAGTAGCAGCAACAGGGTACCATTCAAACTTATTTTCGTGCATATACTTTAAACATTCAAGGTGTCCATTTTTGCACGCATTAAGCACAACATAATGAAGATTTCCACTAAAACATTTAACGCAGTGCATTTACTTTCTGCAAAGTAAAATCAATTTTTTTATAGTCCCAGTAAAAACTTTAATAAAACTACTATTACTTTTATTAATTCAAAAATAAACAAAATAATACTATAGTGTTTTATTTCTTCTTTTTTTATATTTCTTTTTATATTTCTTTTGTGTTTTATTTTTGTTTTCTTAAAATTTGCAAGCTTTACTTTCAATTTTATTTTAATTTGTTTCTTCTTTTCTCTTTCTTTAAGATATTCTCTAGTTAAAACCATCCTTACTTTTTAAGATATAAAATCATTTTTAAATACAAAACATCAAACATCAACCAACATAATAATGTCAAATGAATCATCATACGTTATGCTTGGACATACTTGACAAAGGTAAAGGTCTTTCTTTTTAATGCTTTCTATGGCTCTGTCGTGTAAAACTTGGTAAATCTGAAAAACAGAGGTTGGTATCAAACAAT
>MPMC02147449.1_pt1 | contig 19022 bp, 16 predicted proteins | sample 1617281 | NCBI WGS metagenome assembly MPMC02 (sample SAMN05944809, study PRJNA350692) | marine metagenome | biome: marine; feature: ODZ; material: water; isolation source: 100 m water sample filtered on 30 um supor filter | place: Pacific Ocean | collected 2012-04-09 | depth 100m m | reverse complement strand
TGTATCCGCTCCAGCATCCGAAGGTACCTTCGAGGTGTTGTTCCTGGGTTCCTTCATCCCTATCAAGGGGGCGCACGTATTGCTCGACGCCTGGGGGCAAGTCGACCCGGCCTTGCGCTCCCAAGCCCACCTGCGCCTGCACGGTCCCGTATTCCAAGATGCCGACTATGCAGCCGAGCTGGAACGCCAGGCCCGGACCGTGGGGGCAGAGGTGGGAGAGGGCCTCGATCGGGCGGGCGTGCAAGCCGCCCTGGCCCGGGCGGATCTACTCGTTGTTCCGAGCCTCTGGTTTGAGAACCGACCGCTGGTGCTGATGGAGGCCATGGGGGCGGGGGTGCCCGTGGTCGTGACCGGGCTGGGTGGCATGGCGGAGCTGGTGGAGGAGGGCGTCAATGGCTGGACCTTCCCCATGGGAGACGCGGCCGCCCTTGCTGCCGTCCTGTCGGAGCGCGTGCGTACGGGACCTGAGTCCATGGCTGCCGTTTCTGCGGAGGTCTTGGGCTTTCCCACCTGGGAGGAGGCGACGGACCAGGTGCTGGAGCACTACGCCGCCTGCCTTGCTTCGAGAGGGTCTGCGGGGTGAAGGTCCTGCTCGCCGTCCACGGCTACCCGCCGGAACTCTGCGGCGGTACCGAGGGATCGACCCAGGCCCTGGCCCGGTCGGCCGCGGCCGGTGGAGTGGAGGTCATGGTCGTCGCCGGCTCCCTTGAGCACGGCGAGGAGTTCTCCGTCAGCGAAGACGTGGATCGCGATCCGCAGACGGGTGCGGGCGTCCGGGTGCGCCGCATGCACCGCAGCGACCTCTACTTCGATCACTGGCACAAGCTGCACTCAGAGGAGGTCGGGCGGGCCTTCACGGACATCCTGGAAGAGTGGCGCCCGGACGTCGTGCACGTGATGCACTGGTTGCGTCTCAGCGATGACCTCGTGTTGCGTGCGGCGCGCGCAGGGATTCCCTCCCTGGTCACGATGAACGATCACCTGACCTCCTGCCTCTTGTCCCTGCGCGTCCATCCCGAGCGAAGGGCTCCTTGCGAGGAGACCCATGCCGCCATGGTATGCATGACCTGCGCCGGCGCCTTTCCCCCGCGCACCCCCTGGGTGCCCCCCGAACAACAGCTGGTCCTGTTCGGTCAGCGCAAGGCCCAGCTGGATCGGGAGCTGGACCTGGCGCAATTCCGGATCGTTCCCAGCCAGGCCCATGGTGAGGCTCTGGTACGGCACACGGGGCGTAGCCAGAGCGCATTGGTCATCCCGCCAGCCCGCGCCGAGCGCCTGCGCCCCTCGCCTCCCCTGCCCGCTCCCGACGGGGATCAGCCCCTGCGCCTGGGACTCTGGAGCGGTGGCGGGGCAGCCAAGGGGGCGCGCTCGATCCTGAGCGCCCTGATCCGGGTTGTGGGTGCGGGACTGGCGAGACCCGTTGAGTTGCATCTGGCTGGCATCGAGCCCATGGACACCGCGGCTGTCGACCTGCCCAAGGGCCTGACCTGTATCCAGCACGGTCCCTTCAAGCACGACGAGTTGAGCCAGCACCCTGTAGCCCGGGTGCATGCCGCGCTCGTGGGCTCCCTGGCCCCTGAGTCCTACGGCCTGGTTGCCGACGAGGCCTTTGAGCTGGGCCTGCCCACCCTTCTGCCGTCTGCCCCGGCTCTGGTGGAGCGCTTCCAGGATCAGGCGGGTGTGGAGTTCTACGACCAGGCCAGCGAGGAATCCCTGGCGGAGGCTCTCGGTTCCCTGTGCGCCCGCCTCCCGTTGGCCCTCCCGACCCGCGGCGACATAGCACCGGACAGGCAGGCCATCACGGCCATGCACATGGACCTGTGGGAGCGCGCCTGTGGCGTACCTGCGTCCGAAGGTGTGCCTGCGGAGAGCTGGTTTGAGGCCCGTATTCGCAGCGAGGCCCAAGCCAGTTGGGACCGCCAGTGTTCTCAGGCCAGCGCAGAGGATCTGGGATTCAGCGCCAGCTGACGCTGGGCGGGTCCCGGCTCCTGCCCACCATGGACGAACGGGCTTGGAGAGCGGAGGATACTTACCCCTCATGTCACTCCGCCCCGCCCTCTGCCTGATCGCCGCCCTCTCCGCCTTCGGTTGCACCGCTCCGTCACCGGTACGGCTCGACAGGGTGCCCTTGGCCGAACTGCCCGACCACTACCGCGAGCTCTGGACGGCGTGGTTGGAGGAGGCTCCCGATTGGGGCGAGCGTCGCGAAGCGTGCCGGAGTGATCCCGCGGTCTGCACCTTCCTGGTCGAGAATCTGGCCGCCGTATTCCTCGGGTCCTACTCCCGGTCGGAGCTGGCCGCGCACAGCAGTGGCGGCCATGGGTACTTCGAGCGCGCCAGGGCCGAGCTCTTGAGACTGGGCGGGGACGCCGTCCCGACCCTGATGGAGCTGCACCTGATCGGGGATGGGGCCACCGCCCACCTGACGGCTGAGGTGCTCACGGCCATTGGCGTCCCATCTATTCCTGCCTGCCTTGAGCGCATGGAGCGGCCAGAGGCTCAAGCCCGGCGTCGGGCCATCCACCTCCTGGGGCAGCTGCCCCATGGTCACGACCTGGAGCCCCGGGTGCGTACGGCCCTGGCCGAGCGGCTCGCAACGGACGAGGACTGGCTGGTGCGCAAGACAGCGGCCGTGGCGGTAGCGCATCGCGGCGGCCGGGACACGATCCTCTACCCGGCGCGCAACGCCCTGACCCGCGCCCTGGCCGATCCGGACCAGGCGGTGGCCGCCGCTGCGGCAATGGGGCTGGCCAGTCTGGACGACCTGCGTGCCGTGCCCGATCTGATCGGCTTCCTGCGCCGCGCCGAACAGGACTCGGCCTTTGCCCTGTACCGCGTCGGGCAGGAGGCCCTGCAGACCCTCACCGGAACCACGGGCCGCCGCTCGGTTCGGGAGTGGGGGGAGTGGTATCGGACCTGGGAGGCCACACGCAAAAAGACCAGGGACACGGGGAACTGAAGACCCGCGGTGACTATCCTGGACCGCAAGTGAATCTCTATCCCGAATGCCCCCGACCATGACCAACTGGAAAATCAATCGTCGCTATGGTGTCTGCGCCGGATGTGAGCGTGCCTTCGACGATGGCGAGCGCATCGTGAACTCCCTGTCGGTGGGGCCCGAGGGGCTCGACCGTCAGGAGCACTGCGTGCAGTGGTGGGAAGGCAAGCAGGAAGGCTGTGCCACCCAGGAGTGCTCGGCGGCCTGCGGAGAGCGCGCCCAGGCGCTGGAAGGGGGCGCGGGCGACGATCCCGATTCGACGGCCCAGGACCTCTTCTGGTGGTATGGGCGTCACCTGGTGGACCGCAAGCGGACCGTTCAGTTGGATCTGGGGGCCCTCGAGCGCCTGTTCCTGGAGCTGGAGGGGCGCGAGGAGCAGGGCCTGAGAGAGCTACGCTATCTTCTGTGCCTATTACTCATGCGCAAGCGGCGGCTGAAGGTGGAGAAGCTCATCCGGGACGGCAGCGAGGAGGCCTTCCTGGTGCGTCGCCCCCGTCACGAAGGACGCTACAAGGTGTACGTGTACGACTTCGATGCCGATCGCATGGCGGAGATGCGTACCGAGCTGCAGTCCATCTTTGACGGGGCGGAAGGGGAGGGTGGCATCCATTTGAGCAGCGCCGAAGGCCCTGATTCCGGCCCCGATTCCGAGTCCGAGCCGGCCTCCGAGGTCGATGCTGAGTCTGACCCCGGGTCCGACTCCATGGATCTGGCTTCCGCGGACTCCTGAGGGCAGGTCTGCGCCGGGAGAGGGCCGATCTTGAGGGCGGGGTTTTTCTGCCTCCGAAATCTGGTCCGGGCCATTGGAGCTCCATGCAGGGGCTCAACCACCACCCCTAGTGGGTGAGGTTCCGGCACACCCCCGGATTCTGGGTGGCTTGGGTCGCAACGTCCGTCACGTCACCGATGGACGGCGTCCCTTTTTCCGAGTCCGCCCTTTCAATCGGCAGGGTGGAGCGCAAGAATACCTAAATGTCAGCAGATGGAGCAAAATGGAGCCAAGTGGAGCAAGGTTCGCCTCACCCGCGCCGGGCGACCCGCTTCTTGGGGACCTCCCAGCACCCTCTGGATGACAAGGGTCGGGTCTTCTTCCCCGTGCGTTTCCTGCCCGAACTCCAGAAGGATTCGTGCGGGGACGCCACGGTGGTGGTGACCCTGGGTCCGGGGGGCTGCCTGTATCTCATGGGGCACCATGATTTCGACCTCGCAAGGCAGCCCTTCTCGGACAGCGCCTTCCCCTCACCCGCGGAGCTCCAGGCTCAACGGGATTTCTACGGGAAGGTCGAGGAGGTGAAGCTCAAGTCCGGCCGTCTGCTCCTGCCCGACTCCCTGCGCAAGAAGGCAGGCATCGATCGGCAGCTGACGATGGTGGGCTGCGGCAACCGCATCGAGGTCTGGGAACCCGCGCGCCTGGATGCCGTGGAAGGCGAGCTCGATGGAGCATTCGAGACCTTCAACGCCGAGTCCAACTCGGCCCTTCCGCCGGGAGGCGAGTGAGTCGCCCATGGTACTCCTGGGGGGGAGAAGACGAGAGATGGACTTCAAAGGGAGGCCTTGGCTGATGACTCCTGATTTCAACGACGTGCACGTCCCTGTTCTGGCCGAAGAGGTGGTCGCCCTGCTGGGGGGTAGCGGCGACACATTGGACCCTTCAGGCCTGATTGTGGACGCGACGCTGGGTGCCGGGGGGCACTCGGCGTCTTTGCTCGAGTGTTTCCCGCGCATCCGTGTCATCGGCACGGACCAGGATCCTTCGATCCTGGAATGCGCGCGGAAACGACTTGAGCCCCATGGAGATCGCGTGCGCCTGGTGCAGTGCCGGATCTCGGAACTCTCCCGGCTCCTGCGCAAGCTGCGCACCGAGCGGCCCGTGGGCTTTCTCTTCGATTTCGGGGCCAGCTCCCTGCAGCTCGATACGCCCAGCCGGGGGTTCTCCTTCCAGGAGGATGGTCCGCTGGATATGCGCATGGATCCATGCCGCGTACGTACGGCTGCCGACGTGGTCAACACGTGGGATGAAGAGGACCTGGCCGATCTCTTCTACCACGAGGGTGGCGAGAAACGGTCGCGCCCGATCGCGGCCGAGATCGTGCGCTGTCGTAGCCGGGCGGCATTCCATCGCACCGGCGCCCTGGCCGAGCTGGTCGTCCGGATCGTGGGCCGAACGGGCAAGATCCACCCGGCCACCCGGGTCTTCCAGGCCCTGCGGCGGGCCGTCAACGAGGAGGGGGAAGAGCTGTTGGCTGGGCTGGAGACCGCCGAGCACTGGCTGGCCGATGGGGGCGTCCTGGCAGCCATCTCGTTCCACTCGGGAGAGGACCGGGAGGTCAAGCACTTCCTGCGCGAGGGGGTGGCCCGCGACTGCTGGCGCCTGGAGCCCAAGAAGCCCATTCAGGCGAGCCGTGAGGAGCAACGCAAGAACCCGCGCGCACGCTCAGCCATTCTGCGTGGGGCGGTGCGCGTCCGTGGGGAGGACGAGTGCGAGTAGGCGTCGGTACAGCCAGCCTGCTCCTGTGTGTCGTCGTTTTCGTCGTCGCGCTCGCAACCGTCGCCTGTGAGGCTTCCAACCGTCAGAGGGGCGGTGAGATGTATGAGAAGGAGAGACGGCGCCTGCAGATGGAGGAGGGCATCCTGCACCTGCTGAACAGCGTCGAAAGGCTTGAAATGGAGCAACTCTCGATTGAATCTCCATTTGGGGATCCTCAGACTCCGGACAGATAAAGACCCATAGATAGAGGGAGGTCATGGGGGGGACGCGACAACCAGACACACAAGGCCGAGCCGCACGCTTGGGGGGCCGTCGGGGGGGGACGGGGTCAGGCCCCGGCTTCGATGGAGGTATGGGACCGGCCGTGGCGGCTGGTCTGATGGTGGGGCTCATTCTCTGCGCCGTGGCGCTGCGAGCTGGGATGAGCCGCTGGACGGGACAGTGGGGAGCGGATGGGGAGTCCGCTTCGGATCAGCGCGAGGTAACGGGCTTCACGTCGGCCCCGACGATCACTGATCGCCATGGGCGCATTCTGGCCATGAGTGTCCCGGTCTATGCCCTGAGCCTCTCGCCCCAGTCGATGTGGCGCAGCCACACGCCTGAGCTCATGTCGCGCACCATTCTGTCCATCCTGACGGATCGCCCGGTGGAATCCCTGTCGGCCTGGGAGACGCGCTCGTTTCTTGGGCAACTGCTGGAGCATGATGCTCGCGCCCGGCCAGGTGAGCCCCGCGCTCTGACCGTTGAGGCCCCCAGATTCCTACGCTTCGAGGAGCCACAGACGAGCGTCGTGCAGGAGTGGATCGAGCGCGGGGCCCTTGAGGGGCAACCTGCCCGAGGTGCCCTCCGGGGAGTGCGCCTGGTGGCGTTGGACGAAGGCGATGCTTGCACGATCCAGTGGACGCCGGAGTCTCTGCTCTCCCGCTCCCTGCGCGAAGAGCAGCTCGGTGAAGGCACGAGCGCGCGCTACTGGGTAGATCACCTGCTCGATGACTTGACCATCCTTGTGGGGCCGGCCGTCGTGCACGAGCACCTCAGGCTGCGTGCCGGTGACAAGTGGTCCAGCCTGGCTGCTTCTCAGATTCGTGTCCGGTCACGGGACGCCATTTGGAACGAGCTGATCGACTGCCAATACCGCGTGGCCTACAAGTCCATTGACGCGCGCCATGCACAGGACTTGCGAGTGATGTTCGCGGACCAGGCCGTGTCCCCATACCAGATGAAGCTGGAGATGCAGGCGCGGCGTACCTACGCGCTGCGGTCCAAGGACTACCAGCCTTCACCGTTCGTCCAGGTGGCCTCCATGGCTGGCCATGATCCCATCGCGGTCCTGGGTAACTGGGGTCGCTTGGACTCCACATCCGCAGTCGCCCGCGCAGTTAGGACGCTCGACGCGCAGCCGGGGGACCTGAACTGGCGTAGCCTTCGGGACCCGCTGGACGACCTGATGGATCGGCTCGTGAACGAGCCACGACCCATGTCCGGCCTCGAGCTCCTTGCCCGGGACTACCTGGATCAGGAGCCCTGGGCGCAGGTGCGCCCTTCCACGATGCAAGCTGATCCGCGGGTACTCCCCAGGGACCGCAGGAACATGTGGACCAACCTGGGCCTGGCCATTCCCTCCGACCTGCTCGGTGCCGAGGGAGGCTCCCTTCCCGTCGAGGTGGAGACCACCCTGGACGCGCCCCTGCAGGTGTACCTGCACGGCCAGTTGAACGAGACCGTGATACGGCAGGGCGCGGTCCTGGCCATGGGCATCGTGCTCGACACGACATCGGGCGAGGTCTTGGCCGTGGATGCGGTCCACGCCTATCGAATCAGTGGCTTTGCTCCCCTGCGGCACACCTTCACCCCGGGCTCCACCACCAAGGCCCTCATCATGGCGGCGGCGCTCGACCAGGGTGTGGTGCAGCCCGACGAGCTCTTCAAGACCTTCGCGGACCAGGAGGGCATACAGCTCGGGTCCCGGCACATCTCCGAGGCCCGCGGCGCGCCCAAGGAGCCGGAGATCACTGCCAGTCTGGCCCTGGCCCGTTCTGTCAACGCCGTCATGGTGCAGATCGGGGCGCTTGTGCCCGCTCCGGTGCTGCGTGACTACCTCCAGCGCCTCGGCCTCGGCCAGCGCCCCGGTGTGGGCCTGGGGCCCGAGGCCCCCGGGTACCTGCCCGCGCTGGATTCCAAGGGTTCGTGGAGTCCCCACTTCACCCACGCCTCGATCTCCATGGGGCACGAGCTCAGCGTGAGCCTGTGGCAGATGGCCTCGGCACTGGCGAGCATTGTGCGCGGCGGAGAGCAACTGCCTCTGCGTCTGGTGCGCGCCATTCGCCAGGGGCCTGAGAATGGCATCGGCTTCGTGGCACCGGAGGGCGAGCGCGTCCTGGGGGAGGAGGCCTGTGATCAGGTGCGCGTCATGATGGAGAGTGGCGCTCGCGAGGGGACGGGCAAGTCCGTCACCAAGGGTCACTGGGAGGACTTCGACCTGCTGCTCAGCAAGACGGGTACTGCGCAGCGCGTCCGCACCGAGGGCTGCCTGCACGACGAGCACCGAGCCCTTGAGGAGGCTGCCGCCGAGGGGCGCTCCCTGACCCGTGCAGAGCGCGCTCAGTTGCGCGGCTCACGGAAAGCGGGCCACGATAACTGCTATACCTCGTCCATCTGCCTGGTGGGTCGCGTTGAGGGCCGCGAGCTGATGACGTTCATCGTCGTGGAAGACCCGGCCAAGCGCACGGACTGGAGTCACTTCGGATCCAAGGTGGCCGGGCCGCCAGCCATGCGCGTTCTTCGTATGGCGATGGGTCTCTCACCCGAGCTGGATGGGGGCCAGATCGCAGGTCTCGAGGCGCCCTCGCTCCCGGTCGCACCGCCCCAGACTTCGGCGGCTGCCGGCAATTCTGAGGTGGACGAGCAGCCCTGGAGGGGCCGTTGATCAGGCTCCAGGACCTTGTGGATGAGTTCGGCGGGGAACTCTCAGGCTGCGAGGGGGATGTGTGGATCCGGGAGGTGCAGTTGGACTCCCGGGACGTGCAGCCCGGCGACCTGTTCGTTGCGGTGAAAGGTGGGCGTGAGGACGGTGGCGCCTATGTGGCGGACGCCATCGCCCGCGGGGCTGTCGCCGTGCTCAGTCGTGACGCCCAAGGGCGAGAAGGGGCTGGCCCTGTTCCCGGCGTGGCCCACTGGACCCATGACCATGTGCGCGAGGCGGCTGGCCACGCGGCGGCTCGGGCCCAGGGACCGCCGACCCGGAGCCTGCAGATCGTGGGTATCACCGGCACCAACGGCAAGACGACCTGCGCCCATCTCCTCGGACAGCTGCTCGAAGCCGCAGGTCTCACCCCCGCCGTGCTGGGAACAGCGGGGCACAGCCTGAGCGGGGGTCGGACCGAGGAATCCACACATACCACACCGCCAGCGCCCGAGACCCAGCGACTGCTGGCCCGTCATCAGCGCGCAGGAGGCAAGAGCGTCGTCATGGAGGTCAGCTCCCATGCCTTGGATCAAAAGCGCACGGCCGGCGTGGACTTCAAGGTGGGAGTATTTACAAATTTGACCCGCGACCATCTGGACTATCACTCCGGTATGGACTCTTATCTCGCAGCGAAGGCGCGGCTCTTCGAAAATCTGGCTTCCGGCACCACTGCGGTGCTCAACAAGGACGACCCGGCGTGGGAGCATCTCGCGCGCGTCGCGAGAACCGCAGGGGCCGAGATCATTACGTACAGCGTGCAGCAGGCGGCCGACTTCAGGGCCTCTGACCTGCGAACCGAAACCGATGGGTCGCGTTTCACCTTCGATGGGATGGGGATCTTTTCGACGGAACTGCGAATACCCCTTCGAGGTCGGTTCAACGTGCAGAACGCCCTGGCGGCGATCGCAGCTGCGCACTGCTTGGGAGCGAGTCCTTCCGCCAACGAGTTGGCGAAGGGGCTCGCTACCTTCCAGCCCGTCCCTGGTCGAATGGAGCCGGTTCCCTGCCCCGGGCGTGACCTCGAGGTCTTTGTGGATTACGCCCACACGCCGGATGCCCTGACGCACGCCTTGGGTGCGGCACGCGAAGGGTTGCGACCCCATGAGGAGCGCGCCCCAGAGCTCTGGGTGGTCTTCGGCTGCGGCGGAGACCGTGATCAGGGCAAGCGCGAGGAGATGGGTCGCGTGGCACAGGCCCACTCCGACCGGGTGGTCGTGACCAGCGACAACCCGCGCTCCGAGGATCCTGCGAGCATCGCCGGCGACATCCTGCGCGGCCTGACCCATGCACAGTCGGATGCGTGCACCGTGGAGTTGGACCGCCGCAAGGCCATCGAGCTCGCCCTGCGCCAGGCGCGTCCCGGAGACGTGATCCTGGTGGCGGGGAAGGGCCACGAGACCCGGCAGACGATTGGCGGCGAGGCCCTGCCCTTCGACGACCGTCTGGTGATTCAAGAGGCGCTGTGCGCTGGGAGTTCTGCGTGATCCCCTTCCAGCTCAGCGATGTTCTCGCAGCGTGCGGGGGGCGCTTGGCACGGGACGTGCGCGGCACGGACATGAGCGGTGTCTCCACGGACACGCGCACCCTTCGACAGGGCGAGCTCTTCGTGGCTCTCAGTGGCCCCAATCACAATGGCAACGACTTCGCCTCCCGCGCCGTGCAGGCCGGGGCGGGTGCCCTCGTCCTACAGGAGGGCCTGGAGGCGCCCGCGGGTGAGGTTCCCGTGGTTCTGTGCGCCGACCCGCGCCTGGCGCTCTCCCGGCTGGCGGCCTGGCACCGCACGCGGCTGCAGATGCCCGTGGTGGGCATCACCGGCTCCTGCGGCAAGACCACGACCAAGAACATGCTTGCCCACCTTCTGGGCGGCCACCGCCAGGTGGTTTCCAGCCCGGCTTCGTACAACAACGACATCGGTGTGCCGCACACCCTGTTCAGCGCCGGGGCTTCCTGTGAGACCCTGGTGGTCGAGATGGGGACCAACGCCCCGGGGGAGATTGAGGCTCTCTGCCGAACGGCGCAGCCCAGCGGCGCCATCGTGACCAACGTGGGCGCTTCCCATCTGGCCGGTCTCGGGAGTGAAGAGGGCGTGGCCCGGGAGAAGGGCGCTCTGCCCGCGAGTATCGGCCCTGATGGCTGGGTCGTTCTCAATGCCGACGATGCCTGGAGCGGCGCCTTGCGTGCTCGCACCCGGGCAAGGGTGCTGACCTTCGGGATCGAGCACGCCGCGGACGTTCGCGCGAGCGACCTGCACTTCGAGGGGGAGCAGACCACGTTCCAGTTGGACGTGCCGCTCGCTGGTATCCGTTGCCAGGTGCAGTTGCCCATGCTCGGCCAGCATGCCGTGGCCAACCTGTTGGCGGCCTTGGCGGCCTGCGTCGGTCTGGGCGAAAACCTCCACCAGGTCCTGGGGCAGGTGGGGACCCTGCGCGATGGACGTGGGCGCATGCAACGTCGGAAGGTGGGGGGAGTGACCCTGATCGACGACAGCTACAACGCCAACCCCCATTCGGCCCGTGCCGCTGTGCGCGTGTTGATGAGCATCCCCGCCTCGCGGCGTGTGCTCGTCCTGGGAGACATGCACGAGCTGGGCGAGGTCTCCGTCCAGGAGCACCGCGATCTCGGACAATTCGCCGCCCAGGCCCAGGTCGACCTGCTCGTGACCATCGGCACCCAGGCGCTGGACATCGCCACCGGTGCGGACCTGTCGGGAATGACCACCGGCAGCGTGCGTCGCTTCCCCAGCGTGGAGCGGGCGAGCGAGGCCATCCACGAGCTCGTCGGGGACGGGGACGTCGTGCTCGTCAAGGGCTCCCGCGCTGCGGGCCTCGAAGATCTCGTACAGCGCATCCTTCAGGTACACGGTGCGGAGGCCCACGCCTTCTAGGCCAAAGGACGATCCCATGCTCACCGTTCTCCTCGACAGATTCTTCGACGTGTCCCTCTTCGGGTACATCTCCTTCCGCGCCGCCATGGCCGCCATCACGGCCTTCCTCTGCGCGCTGCTCCTGGGCCGTCCGGCAATTGAGTGGCTCAAGACCCATCAGGTGCGCGAGGACGTCAGCAAGACCGCCTCCATCGACCTGGCCCGACTGTCCCAGAGCATGGGCAAGGACAAGACGCCCACCATGGGCGGCTCGTTCCTGGTCCTGTCGCTGCTCCTGTCCGTTGCTCTGTGGTGTCGCCTGGACAATCTGCACGTGCTTCTGGGGTTGCTGCTCACCGCTGGTCTGGCGGCGGTGGGCTTCATCGACGACTACAAGAAGCTGACCGTGCCCCACTCCGATGGGCTCAGCACGGGAGCCAAGCTGCTCGGCCAGACCGCAATCACCCTGTTCACCGTTTTGGCCCTGGTGTGGTACGCCCATGCCTCGGATCGCTACTCGCTGTTGACGGTCTACCCGCCCTTCTTCAAGGACCTGTCCATCTCCTTCGCCGGTGGCGTGCTCAGTGGAATAGGCTTCGTCGTCTTCGCCTGGTTCGTGATCGTCGGCACGTCGAACGCGGCCAACATCACCGACGGCATGGACGGCCTGTCGGCGGGTTGCATGATCATCTCGGGGCTGACCCTGTCCGTGTTCTGCTACGTCACCGGCCGCTTCGACTGGACCGAGTACCTGGGCTTGCCCTTCATCCCCGAAGCGGCCGAGATGACGGTGGTGGGTGGCGCCCTCTGCGGGGCCTGCATGGGGTTCCTGTGGTACAACGCCTTCCCCGCCAAGGTCTTCATGGGGGACTCGGGCTCGCTGCCCATCGGTGGTCTGCTGGCCTGGATGGCCCTGATCGCCAAGCAGGAGCTGGTCCTGCCCCTGCTCGGCTTCGTGTTCTTCGCCGAGCTGGGCTCGAGCGCCCTGCAGCGTCTCTACTACCAACGCACCGGCGGCAAGCGCCTGTTCACCATGGCGCCCATCCATCACGGGTTGCAGCTCAAGGGCGGCGTGTTCCGCGCTTCGGCGGCACCCTGGCACGAAGTGACCGTGGTTGTGCGCGCCTGGATCGTGGCCGCGGCCTGCGCCCTCCTGAGTCTGGCTCTCCTGAAGGTGCGCTGAGATGGCGCGTGTTCGAAGCTCCACGCGCTCGGCGGCCGCCGAGCGCAACCCGCGCCAGCTGACCCTGTACACCTCCTTCGAGGCCTTGCGCGACGGACTCATCGCGGGCGCGGACCCCCGCCGTCCGGCCCGTGGTTTGTTCTACGTGGTGTTGGCTCTCATCGGTCTTGGTTTTCTCCTGCAGGTCAGTCACCTGGCCACGACCGCGCCCCCTTCCGAGCTGGGCGCGCAGATAACCAAGTTGTGTGGCTACCGACTTCTGGCCCTGGGCGGACTGCTGTTGGCGGCTCGGGTGGGTCCCCGCCGGTTGGAACCCCTGATCCCGGCAATGATGGGGGTCACCATCATCCTGCTTCTCCTGGTCTGGGTGCCCGGCGTGAGCTACGCCCGTAACGGCTCGCACCGTTGGTTGAGCTTCCCGATCCGCTGGCAGCCTTCCGAGCTGGCAAGGGTGGTTGCGGTCCTGTGGGCGGCGCGTCGCTGCGTGCAATTGGGGCCGCACGTTTCGGACGCATGGCGCGGGGCCCTGCCCCTGCTCGCCTTCGGCCTGTTTCTGTTCCTCTTGATCGTGGTGGAGCCCGACTTCGGGGGCGCGATGCTCCTGCTCCTGAGCTACTGCGCCACCATGTGGGTCGGCGGAGTCCAGTGGAAACACGTCAGTGGGGGCCTCCTGCTCATCATCGGTCCAGCTCTCCTCCTGGGCGCGACCTTCGTGGGGTACATACGTGAGCGCCTCAGCATCTTCCTGGGAGACAGCACCAACGAGCAGGTCTCCAGTGCCTTTGACGCCATTGCCAGCGGAGGTTGGTTCGGCGCGGGCTTCACCCAGGGCACCTTCCGGACCGCGGGCCTGCAGTACCAGCAGTCCGACTACGTGTTCTCCCTCGTGGGTGAGGAGTTCGGGCTGGTGGGCATGCTGATCGTGGTGGGCCTCTTCGGGGCCCTGCTGGTCTACACCCTGCGACTCGTGGGGAGCCTCTCAGACCGCTTTTCATCCCTTGTAGCCTTCGGATTGCTGATCACCGTGGTCTTCCAGGCCATGTTGCATATGCAGGTTGTCACAGGTCTTGCCCCTCCAAAGGGCATGATTCTCCCCTTCCTGTCCGAAGGAGGTACTGCACTAGTTTCTTCCTGCCTGGCCGTGGGCCTCGCTCTGGGCGCTGCCCGCGAGGAACAGGGCGGTCATGCCCCTTGAATCGGGGCTGCGGGCCCTTTCCACCTCGACTCTACTTTTCATGCAACAGATTGAACGTGTGGGCGTCATCGCCCTGCTCCTGCTCATCGTCACCATGGCCACCGTGGCCCTGTGGGGCGATGGCAAGTCGACCAACGAGCCGGTCGAGTCCGTTGCCGGGGTCCAGGAAACCACGCCGCCCCACCGAATCCTGGCGACCCGTCCCAGTGCCCGTGGGCAGCGTCAAGGCCTGCCACTGAACACGACCCCGGCCCGTAGCCTGCCCGCTCGGACCCGTGCCTCCAGAGCCGTCTCCGACCAGAGCGTCAGCCGCGAAGCGGAGCTGCTGGCCTACGCCGAGGCCCAGATGCGGACGGCGCCCGAACGCTTCGCTCCCGGTTCGCGCAAGCGCAAGAGCATCTCCCGCACGGTTTCCTCCGCGCCGGCTGCTGCGGAGAGTACGCACAGCTACACCATTCGCCGCGGGGATAGCCTCAGTCGAATCGCCCGCGTGGAGTGCGGTGACTCAAAAGCGCTCAAGCGCATCATGGCGCTGAACGGGATTACCAATCCGGACAGGATCCGCGAGGGGCAGGTCCTGGTGTTGCCCGGTGCCGGCGCACCCGGCGCCACGGCTCAGGCCGCCAGACCCTCGGCTGCACCGTCCAACAGCACCTACGTGGTCAAGCCCGGCGACAGCCTCTCGGCCATCTCGCAGCGCACCTTGGGCACGTCCAAGCGCTGGGAGGAGCTGATGGCGCTCAACGGAATCAGCGATCCGACCAGGATCCGCGTCGGGCAGGTCTTGAAGCTACCGGGAGTGGCCCTCGCCACGGCCGATCCCATCCTGCTTGCCAGTGCCCAGGTGACCCGTTGAGGCTCCGTACGAAGTGGAGTCTGGGGTTGGCCGGCGCCCTGCTCGCCGGCCTGTACGCACCCATCTGCCTACGGATTCTCACCGCCCAGGATCTGGGCGCGCTGAGCGAACTGCCGGAGGTCGTCGATGGGAACGGGCCCGTTCAGCGTTCGCTTGGGCAGAACCAGTTGGTACCCTAGGTCGGGCTTTGGGAGCCCTGGCAGAGGCCAGTACACATCACGTTCTGATCACGACTAGCGGCCCGGGGGGACCTCCATGTCAAGCACCGCAAGCATTCTCGCAGGCGCAGGTCCGGGTGGCCTGGCGACCGAGGAGCAGACGGGCCTGCGCCTCGCCATCAGCGGTGGCGGAACGGGAGGACACATTGTTCCGGGCCTGCACCTGCTCGAGCATCTGCGTGAGTCGGGCGGCGATCTTGGAGATCTGGTCTGGTTCGGCAGCGGTCGTGGGGTGGAGGAGCGCGTTCTCAAGCACCTGACCGGACGTACGGGCCGGGCGCCCGTGGAGGTCCTCTCCCTGGCCCTCGAGCCGCGTTCAGGCGGTGCGCCCAGCTGGGTCGGGCTGGCCGTGCGGACCGCGCCCAGTGTGCAGCATGTGCGGCAGGCACTGCGCGCGCACCGAACCCAGGTCGTATTGGGCCTGGGCGGATTCGTCACGGCTCCCGTGGCCCTGGCGGCCCGGAGTTTGGGAATCCCCATGGCCCTGCTGGAGATCAACTCGGTGGTGGGCAAGGCCAACCAATGGCTGAGCCCCCTCTGCCAGCGGGTCTACCACGCCTGGGAGGAGACGGTTCCCGCCGATGCAGGCCAGCGCCACCTGCACATGGGGCCGCCCGTCTCCCCGCGCTTGGAACCCACGGACGGGGAGTCTTCCCGGTCCGCCGCCAAGGACTGCCTGGGCTTCGAGGTGGGACGCCCGCTGTTGGTCGTGCTCGGCGGTTCCCAGGGCGCGCAGGCCATCAACCTGGCCCTGGCCGCTGGGTCGGGCACTCTCATCGAGAAGGGCATCAGCATCTTGCATCAGGTTGGTCCAGGAAAGATGGACCAGGCGGCGGAACTACAGTTCTGCCAGGTCTGGAAGCTACCCGGGTCCTACCGTGCGGTGGAGTATGTCGACGAGATGGATCTCGCCCTGCGCGCGGCGGATCTGGTCCTCTGCCGCGGGGGGGCCTCAACCATGGCCGAGGTGGCCGCCGTCCAAACACCCGCGTGGGTGGTGCCCTATACCCATCACCGGGACAACCATCAGACGCACAATGCACAGCAGCTGGGGGACGGCGTACGCATCGTGCCCGAGTCGACCCTTGAAGGCGCCCTGGCCGAGGTGCCGGGGTTCATGGGTGAGGGCGGAGCGGCAGAGCGCGAGCGCATGCGGCGCGCCCTCGGGCGTTGTGTGCCCCGGAATGCGGCCGTCCAGATTCTCGACGACCTCGAACGCCTGGCCAATGGCCTCTAGGCCGGCAACCAAACATGATCTCTCCCCACGACGCATCCGAACAAGACGGCGAGCCCCACGGCGGGCTCCTCCCTGATCTCCCAGAACACGTGCACCTGCTCGGGGCGGGAGGGGCCGGAGTCTCCGGTCTCGCGCGCCTGCTCCTTGCTCGTGGGCATCGACTGACCGGCCATGATCGGGAGGCCTCCCCTTTTACAGCGAAGCTGGATGAGTTGGGGATACCCATCAGTCTGGGCGAGAGCGATGTGGCACACATGCCGACTCCTGATGCCGCTGTGGATGCCGAGGGCGCGGTGGTGCGACCTCCTGGAGCCATCATCCGCTCGGCGGCGATTGGCGACACGGATCCCCAGTTGACCCGTGCTCGTGAGCTGGGCTGGCCGACCTTCAAGTATGCACAGATGCTGGGACGTCTCGCCCCGCGTGATCAGACCCTGGCCGTGGCGGGAACCCACGGCAAGACCACGAGCACCTGGATGCTGTACCACGCCCTGCGCGGCATCGCGGACGCCTCAGGGGGCGTGCCTGGCCCGGGCGCCCTGGTGGGGGGACTCGACGCGTCCCTGCATACCAACGCTGTGGCCCCCGAGGGCCAAGGCCGGTTTGCAATCGAGGCCTGCGAGTACGACCGCTCGTTCCTGCAGCTGGCCCCGTGGGGTGCGGCGATCACGAACGTGGAGGCCGACCACCTCGACTGCTACGGGACCGAGGCCGCCGTGGAGGAGGCCTTCGCGCAGTTTGCCGGCAGTCTGCCCCGGGAAGGATTGCTTGTCCTTGGGACGGATGTGGCGGACCTGGTGGAGAGCGCGTCCCGGGCGGAGGTCTGGCGCCTGGGACGCGAGCTGAAGGTCGAGGTGAGCTCGGATAACCGCGGCTGCCAGGCCTTCCGATTGATTGGTCCGGGCTGGGCCACGCCCGAAATCCAACTCAAGGTGCCCGGCGAGTTCAACGTGGAGAATGCGGCCTTGGCTCTCGCGCTGGCGATGGGCTCGCAGAGCGCTCGCCCAGGGGGGCTTGACCTGCAGGCCTGCGCTGCGGCAGCGGGCCGGGGCCTGGAGAACTTCCAAGGCGTCGAGAGACGCTTCGAGTATTGGGGCCGGGACCTGGTCCACGACTACGCTCACCATCCCACGGAGGTGGAGGCCACACTGCGAACCGCACGCCGCGTGTTTCCCGGTGCGCCGCTGCACGTCCTGTTCCAGCCCCACCAGCACAGCCGCACGGCTCATTTCCTCCACGGCTTTGTGAAGGCCCTGAACACAGCGGACCGCGTGGTGGTGGCCGACGTGTACGGTGCCCGCGCCGCGATCGACTCGCATACAGCCGGTGCTGAGGAACTCGTGCAGGCACTGGTGAGTGCAGGCGTGGAAGCTGCGTACGGTGGACCGCGCGCCCAAGCGGCAGAGATCTTCGCGACCGAGATGACCTTCGAGACGGCCGGTCTGGTACTGGGTGCAGGGGATATAGACGGGATCAAGGATGACCTTGATGACCTCCTTGGCTGACTGGCCGTGCGTCGCCCTTCCTCGGGCTGACCTCGCACCGCGCACCACCATGCGGGTGGGCGGGCAAGCGGAACTCTTGCTCGAGCCTGCGAACCCCGATGAGTTCCAGCAGGCCCGCAAGGCCTGCGTGGAGCGGGGGATCGTGCCCCGCATCCTGGGTGGGGGCGCGAATCTCCTGGTGGCCGACGGCGTCCTGCCGGGGGTGGTCATCGCCACCGAGCGCCTGAGGCGCGTGTTCCGGCCGGGTGCTGGCGGTGAGTCGGAGGAGGAGGCCGTGGCCCAGATGCCCGGCGAGTTCGATATGGAGCTGCCCTCCGGTGAGATCGTGCAGGACGACCCGGCCCGTGACCCGCGTCTCGTGGCCTGGGCCGGCTGCACACTGCCCCATCTCTTGCGCACGGCACGGGATCTGGGCTACTCGGGTCTGGAGGGGATCGTGGGGGTGCCCGGCTCTCTGGGGGGGGGCGTCGCCATGAACGCAGGCGGACGCTGGGGGGACATGTGGGACGTCGTCGAGAGCGTGCGCGTCCTGGACTCTGGCGGAGAGTTCAAGGATCTGGCGCGGGTGGACTGCACGCCCACCTACCGCAATGGTGGATTGGGGAACGAGTGGGTCGTGGGTGCGGTCCTGAAGTTCGAGCCCAAACCCACCCCGCTGATTCAGGAGGCCATGTCGGACTACCTGCGCACCAAGAACAAGGTCCAGCCGGTGACCGAATGGTCGGCGGGCTGCATCTTCAAGAACCCGCCGGCCGAGGTTTCAGATGGACGTTCGGCCGGCCTGCTCGTCGAGCAGAGCGGAGGCAAGGAGCTCACCTGCGGGGACGCGGCGGTCAGCGAGCGCCATGGCAACTTCATCGTGAACCGGGGCAAGGCGTGCGCCGCGGACGTCTTCGAGTTGATGGAGACCGTCCGGAAGTACGTTCTGGATGCGACGGGCGTGGAACTGGAGTACGAGGTGAAGCGCTGGACGAATGAGCCGGACGAAGGTGAGGCCCGGCCCAGCTAGGAGCCCTGCGCCGGTCTTGGTATGCTTCTCGTCCGTCGGCGCCTCGGGAGCGCTCGCGGCTTGGCGGCCCAGGTCGGGTCGGTGAGCTTGGATTTCCCGCACGGTGAGCCTTCATGTCTGAATCCTCTCCCGGCGCGCAGTCGGCCCAATCGGTCGAGCGGCAGCCTCTCTCTACGCTGCGTCACTCTCTGGCGCACCTGATGGCCTCAGCTGTCCAGAAGCTGCACCCGGGTGTGCGCTTCGGCTTCGGCCCCTCCATCGATCACGGTTTCTACTACGACTTCGACCTGCCCGCGCCCCTGACGGACAAGGACCTGGCGGCCATCACCAAGGAGATGCGTCGCATCGCCAACCGCTCGGGTCCCATCGAGTGCGAGGAGTTGACCCGGGAAGAGGCGCTCAAGCGACTTGGCGATCAGGGCCAGACCTACAAGCAGGAGGCCCTGGGTCTCATCCCCGAAGGTGAGAAGATCACCTTCTACTCCCACGGGGAGGGCGATGACCG
>MPMC02088055.1_pt1 | contig 19212 bp, 17 predicted proteins | sample 1617281 | NCBI WGS metagenome assembly MPMC02 (sample SAMN05944809, study PRJNA350692) | marine metagenome | biome: marine; feature: ODZ; material: water; isolation source: 100 m water sample filtered on 30 um supor filter | place: Pacific Ocean | collected 2012-04-09 | depth 100m m | reverse complement strand
GGGTCGACCCGTCGTGTTGATAGCAGGCGGGCAGTCCAAGGGCGCTGACTTCACTGCGTTGACAGAGGCCGTTCGGTTGTACGCCCGCCAGGTACTGTTGATAGGCGAAGACCGGGGGGTGTTGGCCGCGGCCATTGGAGATCAGGTTCCTGTGACGCTGGCTGATGATCTCGGTCACGCGATAACGTTAGCATCGCACTGGGCCCAGCCTGGCGACGCGGTACTGCTCTCTCCTGCCTGCGCCAGCTTTGACATGTTCGAGAACTTCGAGCACCGGGGTGAAACTTTCTGTCGTCTGACCCGAGAGTTCGTTGCATGAGCACTTCTGCGGCAACGACCTGGTGGGTACCCCGCCCTCACAACCCGGTTGATCCATTGTTGATTATTCCAGTTCTGTTGTTATTGGCCTTCAGCACAGTGATGGTGTTTTCTGCAGCGATTGGAACCCGGGGTGGCGTTGTGGGGGGCCTGGCGGTGTTGGCCAAGCATCTATTCAGCATTGCTCTTGGCCTAGGGCTGGGTTTTGCTGCGGCCAGCGTACCGTTGGCACTATGGCGCCGGTCCAGCAGAATCCTGTTGGCGTTGGGGGCGGTGTTGCTGATTGTGCTGCTTCTGCCAGGTTTGGGCCATGAGGTTAACGGCAGTACCCGCTGGTTTCCAATTGGACCTTTGCGTTTTCAGCCCTCTGAACTGGTCAAGGTACTGACGGTGCTCTTCCTTGCCGATCATTTCGTGCGTAATGCCTCGACAGTCAGTTCGTTCCGGGTAAGCATCGTGGAGCCGGCACTCGTGGTGAGTGCACTGGGTGTTCTTCTGCTGCTGGAGCCGGATCTGGGATGCACGGCCGTTATCCTGATGGTGACGTTGGGCATGATGTTTCTTTCCGGCACTCCCCTGCGTTTTATCGGCGGTGCTATCGCAGTGGTTGTGTGTACCGTCGTTGTATTGATCATGATTGCACCCTATCGCCTCGAGCGGGTGATGAGTTTTCTCGACCCGTGGGCTGATCCCTATGGCTCAGGGTTCCAGTTGGTGCAGGCCTTGATCGCACTGGGCAGTGGCGAATGGGCCGGGGTAGGCCTGGGTGCCAGCGTGCAGAAACTCTTCTACCTGCCGCATGCGAGCAACGATTTCCTTGTTGCTGTGGTCGGAGAAGAGTTGGGTCTTCTGGGTATTGTGACCCTGTTGAGTCTGTACGCCCTGTTTCTGTGGCGTACATTTCGCTTGGCAGATCGTGCCGGGCGCGCCGGTGAGTTGTTCGGTGCCCGCGTGGCGCAGGGCATTGGCCTATTGATGATTCTGCAGGTGATGTTCCATTTCGCGGTCAATCTCGGTTTGGTGCCTACCAAGGGTCTGACGTTACCGCTGATGAGCTACGGGGGCAGCGCTATGCTGATCAACGGCCTGGCGATCGGCCTGTTGTTGTCGGTGGAGCGTAGTCTGCCCGCCAGCCGCGCGGGGGCGCGTTGACTACCGTGCTGATCATGGCGGGTGGGACAGGTGGACACGTTTATCCCGCGTTGACTGTGGCGTCCGCATTGCGCGCTCGCGGGGTCGAGGTGTTTTGGCTGGGGACCCGGTCAGGTCTTGAAGCCCGGGTGGTGCCAGCTCAAGGTATGGTCATTGAATGGCTCGATGTTAAAGGCCTGATTGGCACAACCTGGCGGCGCAAACTGGCCATGCCCTGGATGCTGATCCGCGCAGTGTTTCAGGCCTTAGCGGTAATCCGACGGCGCATGCCGGATGTAGTACTGGGCATGGGTGGGTTCGCTGCCGGGCCCGGAGGGATTGCAGCACGTTTGACCCGCCGGCCGCTGGTGATCCACGAAGCCAATGCGGTATCCGGGCTTACCAACCGGCTGTTGGCGCCGTTGGCACAACGGGTCTTAGCCGGATTTGAAGATGTGTCGCGCCTGGGTCCGGGCACCCTGTGGACCGGTAACCCGGTGCGCCCCGATATCGTCGCCGTGGCCATGCCGGCTGAGAGGGGTCTTGCGCAAGCACAGCAGATTCGGCTGTTAGTGCTGGGTGGTAGTCAGGGAGCGCAGATCATCAATGAAGCGCTGCCCAGCGCTTTGCAGCGGGCAGCGCATGGCGCAATGTTGCAGGTCACCCACCAGAGCGGCGCTGGCCGGGATGACAGCGTGCGTAAGGCTTATCGTCAAGCGGGAATCCAGGCAACCGTTATCGCCTTTATCGATGATATGGCCGGCGCCTACAGCAGCGCCGATCTGGTGATCGCCCGCGCCGGCGCAATGACGGTCAGTGAGTTGTGTGCCGTGGGTTTGCCCGCAATCCTGCTGCCCTATCCTCATGCGGCTGGTGATCATCAGAGCGCTAATGCGATGTTTCTCGCCCGAGCGGGTTGTGCTGTCGTGATCTCAGCCGCCGACCTTGACAGTATCCATCTGGCGACCGAGATCGATCGCTTGGTGCAGGATCGGGTGTTGCTGCGGCAGATGGCAAAGCGGAGCCGCGCGCTCGCACGGCCCGATGCCACTGAGCGTGTGGTTAAGCAGTGCCTGGAGTTAGCCGATGCGTGAGTTCGTGCGCCGAATTCATTTCGTCGGCGTCGGCGGTGCTGGCATGAGCGGCATTGCCTCGGTTCTGCTCGACCAGGGCTATAGCGTAACAGGCTCAGATCAGGTGGAGTCGGCTAATACGCGGGCCTTGGTCGACAAGGGGGCCGAAATCTGGATAGGTCACGATGCGGGTCACGTACGGGACACCGATGTCGTGGTGGCGTCCACCGCTATCAGCGCCGAAAACCCAGAGATTGTTATGGCGGGTGAGCAGGGTATCCCCGTGGTCCCACGGGCTCAGATGCTGGGTGAACTGATGCGCTTTCGTAACGGTATAGCGGTTGGGGGTACTCATGGCAAGACCACCACCACCAGTCTGGTGGCCGCCATATTCGCTGCAGCGGGTTTGGATCCGACCTTTCTGGTAGGGGGTCTGGTAAAGAGTGTGGCCGGTAATGCCAGGTTGGGTAATGGCCAATGGCTGGTCGCTGAGGCAGACGAAAGTGATGCTTCTTTTTTGCACCTGCAACCCCACATCGCTGTTGTCACTAACATCGATGAGGATCATATGGATGCGTACCGCGGTGATTTCGAACAACTCACTGAGACCTTTTTGCGTTTCCTCCATAACCTGCCGTTCTACGGACTCGCTGTGTTGTGTGCTGATGATCCTGCCATTCAGGAATTACGACCCCGGATTCGACGCCCTGTCGTAAGTTACGGGATCGGACCGGGCGCTCACTATCGTGCTGTCAATATCCGCCAGACAGGTACGCGGATGCACTTCGATGTCACGCTTGCCGATACGCAATGCATCACGGTTGATCTTGCTCTGCCGGGGCTGCACAACGTGGCCAATGCGCTTGCTGCAATTGCGGTTGCGGACAAGGTTGGGATCGATGCGCAGGCCATACGCAATGGCCTTAGTGGCTTTGCGGGTATCGGCCGGCGCTTCGAGATTCTCGGTGAACTGGCGCTGGACTCAGGCTGTGCATTACTGGTAGATGATTATGCTCACCATCCCCGTGAAATTGCAGCAACACTGGCCGCGGCGCAGGGCTGTTGGCCCGAGCGGCGCCTGGTCGTGGTGTTTCAACCGCATCGGTTTTCCCGAACGCAAGAACTGCTGGATGATTTCAGCGTCTTGCTGAGCACGGTGGAGTGTCTGGTCATTACTGAGGTCTACGCGGCCGGGGAAAAACCGGTATCGCGGGCTGATGGGCGGGCGCTGTGTCGCTCGGTGCGGGCGCGCGGTGGCAGCGATCCGGTGTTTGTACCGCGTCTTGATCTGTTGCGTGACGCATTGAGGCCTTTGCTGCGCGATCAGGATATCGTGCTGACGCTGGGTGCCGGCGATATTGGCCGAGCCGCTCGCGAACTCGTATCGTCAACCCAACTGCGGGCAGGTACCCACGGGTGAGCGCCGCCATGACGCTTTCAAAGCAATCTGGATTTAAAGCGGTGCGCGGCGTGGTTCGGCATGATGAGTTGATGTCACGCCATACGAGTTGGCAGGTTGGCGGTCCGGCACGCTACTTTTTCGTACCCGCTGATCTTAAGGATCTGTCCGTTTTTCTACAGAGCCTGGGGGCTGACCTACCGATACTCTGGGTTGGTCTGGGCAGCAACCTGCTGGTACGCGATGGTGGATTTGACGGTGCAGTGATTGTGACGCATCGGGGTCTTTCCCGGATTGAGCGTGATGCCGATGCTCAAGTGCGAGTACAGGCTGGTGTATCCTGCGCCCGACTGGCCCGTTTCGCGAGCCGCCATGGGCTCACGGGTGCTGAGTTCATGGCCGGTATACCTGGTACGGTAGGCGGCGCGCTCGCAATGAATGCGGGCGCCTTTGGCGCAGAAACCTGGCAGTGGGTTAGACAGGTGGAGATGATTGACCGGAACGGTCGGCTTGAATCCTACCCCGTGCAGTCTTTTGACGTGACCTACCGTGATGTGGCCCTGCCAGTGGCACATTGGTTTACCGGTGCATGTTTCTCGCTGCAGCATGGGGATCCACAGGCGGGGCAGGATAAAATTCGTTCGCTGCTTGCCCAGCGAGGTAAGACTCAGCCCATTCGTGAGTCCAGTGCCGGTTCAGTTTTTCGTAACCCGCCAGGTGACCATGCTGCCCGACTGATCGAAGCGGCGGGCCTTAAGGGAAAACGCCACGGTGGTGCTGCAGTGTCGACACAGCATGCCAACTTCATCATCAACGACCAGCATGCCAGTGCGCGCGATATCGAGACGCTCATTGATCTGGTGCGTGACCGGGTTGCCACTCACGCGGGTGTGACGTTGGAGCGGGAGGTGCGTTTTGTGGGGGTGCATCGATGAATAGCATAACCCCTGTTTTCCCCGAACTTCGACCCTCGTCGGGGTTGGATCCGGCGGCTCTGCCGGAGCCCTCAGATCAACACCGGCCGCGGCGAACTCTGCGGCTCACCATAGTGTTAACCGTCATTCTGGTCACCGCACTGGCCATCGACCAGATTCTGCGTTCGGGTTATTTCACGATTGAGCGGGTTCAGGTTGACAGTGCGCTCCAGCGGGTTCATCGCGGGCTGGTCGAAAGGGCTACCTGGCGCAATATCAATGGGAACTATCTGAGCGTGGACCTGCGTGCTGTGGAGTCAGCCCTGGAAGAGGTGCCTGGGGTCTACCAGGCCGTGATTCGGCGTATCTGGCCTGACACGCTGGCGGTGTCTATTACGGAGACCGGGGCGATGGCCCGCTTTGTGGAAATCACAGAGGGCGTAACGAGTGACGAATACATCAATCTCCCGCCCTCCAGTCCATTGCAGACGGTACCCGTGTTACGAGCCCAGGCATCTGATCGACAGTGGCTGGTTAATGTCTTCATGCAGATTCTGCCCGCGTTGCGTGATGCTCAACTGCAGCCCTTGTCGTTGTCTGTCACGCCAGCAGGACGCTGGGATCTCGAACTGCAGCCAGCTGGCGCAACACCCAACACACATTTCGCGCTGTTGCTGGGACGCGATGAGATCACCAACAAGGTCAGCCGATTTGCTTCGAGTTATGCCATCGCGCTGCACCCGCGCAAAGAGATGATCTCCCAGGTAGACATGCGTTACACCAACGGTTTTGCGGTGCGTTGGCGTGACGGCGCAACCGCAAGCCAGGTCCAGCTGGCTGGCCTCTCCAGGAACACAGACTGAGCTGATCGCTATGAACAGGAAACCGGTGAATGAGTTGATCGTGGGATTGGATATCGGCACCTCCAAAGTGCTTGCGGTAGTGGCTGAAGTGACAGATAACGACGAAATAGAAATTCTTGGCGTTGGGCAGCAGCCCTCGCGTGGACTGCGCAAGGGTGTAGTCGCGAATATTGAATCGACTGTGCATTCCATTCAGCAGGCGGTAGAAGAGGCCGAGCTGACTGCTGAGTGCCGGATCAGTTCAGTCTACGCGGGTATTGCCGGTGCTCATATCAACAGCATGAATTCTCACGGTGTCGCGGCGATCAAGGATCGCGACGAGGTCAGCCAGGGCGATGTAGAGCGGGTCCTCGATGCCGCACAGGCCCAGGCGATTCCCAATGATCAGCGGGTGCTACATATCCTGCCACAGGATTTCATCATCGATGGTCAGGAAGGTATCCGCGAGCCGATTGGCATGAGCGGGGTGCGCCTCGAAGCCAAGGTACACATCATCACGGGCGCTGTCAGCGCCGCACAGAACATCATCAAATGTATCACCCGCTGTGGTCTTCAGGTCGAGGATGTAGTTCTGGAACAGATTGCATCCAGTTACGCCGTATTAGAGGAAGATGAAAAAGAGCTGGGTGTATGTATGGTCGATATTGGCGGGGGTACAACGGATATCGCGGTGTTTACCGACGGCGCTATTCGCCATACCGCAGTATTGCCTATTGCCGGCGATCAGGTCACTAATGATATTGCTGTTGCATTACGGACCCCGACCCAGGCGGCCGAAGAGTTGAAGAAAAAGTTTGGCAGCGCTCTGGTCCAATTGGCGCCCGAGGGTGAAATGATCGATACCCCCAGTGTGGGTGAGCGCGCGCCCCGCAAGCTGGCACGCACAACTCTCGCCGATGTGATCGAGCCGCGGGTAGAGGAGTTGTTTTTGCTGGTCCAGGCGGAACTGCGGCGCAGCGGCTACGAGGAATTGCTGGGTACGGGCATTGTCCTGACCGGCGGCAGTGCCCGAATGACGGGCATGGTGGAGCTTGCCGAGGAGATCTTTCACCTGCCAGTGCGGCTGGGGGTACCCCAGTACACAGGCAGTCTGAGTGATGTGGTTCGCAACCCATCTTATGCCACCGGTGTCGGGTTGGTGCTATTTGGGCATCGTCACCGGGGAGAGCGCCAGTCCAGCGGTAGCCGGTTGGCGGCAACACCCCGGGGTGAACTGCTTGGCCGGATGAAGCAATGGTTTTCAAGTCACTTCAGGGAGGACTGATCGTGGATCACGCGCAACAAAAGGATTCTGTCTGCAATACGTTATCCGTAGTTTGTTCAATCAATAACACACTTCATTTTCAAACCAAATCTCAGGAGGAACAACATGTTTGAGCTCATGGAAATCTCAGGTCAGCAAGCGGTAATTAAGGTGCTGGGGATTGGCGGGGGCGGTGGCAATGCTGTGGATCACATGTTGTCTGCCAATCTTGAGGGTGTTGAATTCATCAATGCCAATACCGACTCCCAAGCATTGCACCGGTCTGGCGTCTCGAAGGTCATGCAATTGGGTGAAGGGCTCACCAAGGGTCTCGGGGCGGGGGCTAATCCTGATGTTGGCCGACAGGCGGCTACCGAGGATCGGGACAAGATTGCGGCGGCACTCGATGGAACCGACATGATTTTTCTAACGGCAGGTATGGGCGGGGGGACTGGCACGGGCGCAGCGCCGGTTGTCGCGCAGTTGGCCCGCGAGAAGGGGATCCTGACAGTAGCAGTTGTCACCCGCCCATTCAGTTTCGAGGGCAAGAAGCGCATCAAGGCGGCAGACCAGGGGGTTAAAGAACTGGCCGAACTGGTCGATTCCCTGATTGTGATCCCAAACGAGCGCATCCTCGAAGTGATGGGTGGCAAGGTGACCTTGCTTGAAGCATTCAGTAAAGCCAACGAAGTCCTGTTCAACGCGGTGCAGGGTATCTCTGAGCTCATTACCCGACCTGGCTTGATCAACGTGGACTTTGCCGATGTGCGTACCGTCATGTCAGAAATGGGACGGGCCATGATGGGTTCGGCAACAGCGGCGGGGCCAGACCGGGCAGTTGAGGCGGCGCGCGGTGCGGTCTCAAGCCCGTTGCTCGAAGAGGTAGACATCCACGGGGCAAAGGGTCTATTGGTAAACGTGTCTGCAGGGCCTGATATGGAACTCGATGAGTTTGCCCAGGTGGGCGAGATCGTCAACGAATATGCCTCGGAAGACGGCACCGTCGTCATTGGGACGGTACTGGACCCGGCAATGGAGGGTGACTTGCGGGTGACTATGGTTGCTACCGGGATCCGCCAGGCGCCGGCGATGACCCTGGTGGAAGGCGGGCAAAGTGATGAGCTCGTCGGTGAGGAAGAGGTGAATTACGACCAGCCTACCGTTATTCGCCGACGCCCACGTGCCGCCGGGGATCTCGATACACGGGGTAATGCGGCAGTGGACATGGATTACCTCGATGTCCCCGCCTTCCTCCGGCGCCAGGCAGATTAACTTTAAAAACAATATGTTAGCTGCTATTTGTTAATCAATTCGGAGAAATATGCAAAAAAAAGGGTAAAAATATTTCAAAAAAAGTACGATTCCCCCATTTTCTGTGTAAAATAGGGTGAAACGGGCATTTAACGGTACTAAAGGCCCGGAAAACCAGAAAAGAAGGGCAGGATGATCCGGCAGAGAACTCTCAAAAATGTGATTGGCGCCACTGGCGTGGGCCTGCACACCGGGAAGAAAGTCTACCTGACCCTGCGTCCCGCACCCGTCGGGACGGGTATTGTCTTTCGGCGTATTGATCTGGATCCCGTGGCTGAGATTACGGCCTCGCTCGATCGGGTCAGCGACACAAGATTATCGACCACGCTGGAGCACAACGGCGTACAGGTTTCGACTGTAGAGCACCTGATGTCGGCATTTGCCGGGCTGCATATTGATAACGCCATCGTCGAGCTGGATTCGGACGAAGTGCCGATCATGGATGGCAGCGCCGCGGTATTTGTTTTCCTGATCCAGTCAGCGGGCATCGAAACCCAATCAGCAGCCAAGCGTTTTATCCGGATTAAAGATCCGGTGGAAATCCGCGACGGCGACAAGTGGGCCCGTTTCGAACCCTTCGATGGTTTCAAGGTCAGTTTCAGCATTGATTTTAATCACCCCACAATGCAGTCGTCCGCCCAGCAGGCGACGGTAGATCTGTCCCAGATTTCTTATGCCAAAGAGGTCAGTCGCGCAAGGACATTTGGTTTTCTCCAGGACGTTGAGGCGCTACAGGAAGCTGGTCTGGCTCGCGGCGGCAGTCTGGATAACGCGATTGTCATGGATGATTACCGGGTCATTAACGATGACGGGCTCCGCTACGGCGATGAATTTGTCAAACACAAGATTCTTGATGCGATCGGGGATCTCTACCTGCTCGGTTTTCCCTTGATTGGCGCTTTCTGTGCTCATAAATCGGGGCACGGTCTCAACAATCGCCTCCTGCGTACGCTGGAACAGCAGCGCACGTGCTGGGAGGTGGTCTCTTACGACAGCGCTGAGGTCAGCGCGGCTCCAGGTTTCGTCCACCCCGCTTTCGCCTGATTCGCCGCCGGATTCCGGCGTGCCGTTGCATTACGCTTTGTCTGCCCCTCGAGTCGTCACCTCGCAAAGGTGCGTACGCTAGCGTATGCATGTCGCAGGCAGAACGCACCTTCCAACCGGTTTCGGGTGAAATCGGCTTCGCCCGGGGCAAAGGGGTCAAACTCCTTTACCGAGTCCGGGCCCGGATCCAGCACTCCGGCGCTTAGTCAACCGTATCGAGTGGGAGGAAACATAATGCAGGATGTTAAAACCTTTGGTGTCATTGGTACGGGGATCATCGGTGCAGGGTGGGCAGCGCGTGCGTTGGCAAGGGGGTTCGATGTACTGGCCTTCGACCCTGACTCTGGCGCTGAGGATCGTCTGCACGCTAATCTGACCCGCGTCTGGCCGGTGTTGGAACGCACTGGGCTTTTTCCCGGCGCTTCGATTGAGCGATTGAAATTCTGTGAGACACTTGAAGAGGTTGCCACTGGCGCACAGTTCATCCAGGAGAGCGCCCCCGAACGGATAGATCTCAAGACCCGCCTTCACGCACAGATTGATGCTGCAGCGCCGGAGAATGTGTTGATCGCCTCGAGCACCTCGGGTTTGTTGCCCAGCGAATTCCAGTCGCAGTGTACGCATCCGCAGCGGGTGATCGTGGGGCATCCTTTCAATCCGGTATACCTTCTGCCACTGGTCGAGGTTCTGGGGGGGCGACAGACAGATTCGGACAGCATCAACCGCGCCGTGGCACTGTATCGTGATTTGGGGATGTATCCACTGAAGGTGCGCTCCGAGGTGCCCGGCTTTCTCTCCGATCGCCTGCAAGAAGCGTTGTGGCGGGAGATCTTGCATCTGGTCAACGACGATGTTGCCACCCCGGAGGAACTTGATGCGGCAATCTGTTACGGGCCCGGCCTGCGCTGGGCCCTGTGGGGCGCCTGCCAGATCTTTCACGTGGCAGCTCAGCCAGGTGGTATGGGACAGTTTCTTAAGCACTTTGATCCATCGCTTTTTCCCTGGACACGCCTGGAGCCCCCGGAGGTTACGGATGCGCTGGTCGAGAAGATGCACTCGGGCTGTGAAGATCTTTCGGGTGATACTTCCATTGACGAACTGGAACAGGTGCGTGACGATGCCCTGATCGGAATTATGGAAGCTTTGCAGCAGCGTAATCTGGGTGCTGGAGCCGTGCTGAACCAGCACCAGGAACGTATTCGTCAATCGAACGAAAATCAGAATCGCTGAGTGTTTTCCCGGATACCGTTAATAGGAGGCCCCTGATGGATTTTTCCCTGAGCGAGGAGCAACGGATGCTGATAGACAGTGCCCGGGCTTTTGCTGAGAAAGAGCTTTACCCTTACGAGGACGAAGTTGAAACCAGTGATCAGGTTCGCCCGGAACTTGCGCAGCAGATCCGTGAGCGTGCCTTGGCCCAAGGGTTTTACGCTGCAAATATGCCCGAGGATCTAGGCGGGGGCGGTCTGGATTGCGTCTCATTATCGCTGGTAGAGCGCGAACTGGGCCGGGCGAATTTTGCCCTACAGTATCTGGTCGGACGGCCCAGCAATATCCTGCAGGCCTGTGTTGGAGAACAGCGCGACCGATACCTGTTGCCGTGCATCCGTGGCGAGAAGACCGATTGTCTGGCGATGACTGAACCGGGCGCTGGCTCCGATCTTCGTTCGATGCAGTGTCGCGCGCAGCGGGATGGTGATAGTTATGTGATCAACGGCACCAAGCACTTTATCAGCCATGCTGACCTGGCGGATTTCGTCATTCTTTTTGCCGCGACGGGAGAAGAGGAATCTTCTCGAGGTCCACGAAAACTGATCAGCGCTTTCTTGGTAGACAAAGGCACACCCGGTTTCACGGTGCGCCGGGGCTATCACAGCGTCTCACACCGCGGTTACCACAACTGTATCCTCGAGTTTGAAAACTGCCGGGTGCCTGCGGGGCAGATGCTGGGCGCAGAGCACCAGGGCTTTAGCGTGGCCAATGACTGGTTGGGCGCCACCCGGCTGCAGGTGGCGGCGATGTGTCTGGGCCGGGCCCACCGGGCGTTGGAGCATGCAACGAACTGGGCTGCCGAGCGTCAGCAGTTCGGCCAGTTTATCGGGCGCTTTCAAGGTGTGGGATTCAAACTGGCGGAGATGAAAATGCGCCTTGAAGCCTCAGAACTGCTGACCCTTCAGGCTGCGTGGAAGGCCGATCAGGGTGTAGCCACCGATACCGACTACGCCATGGCTAAGTTGTACACCACAGAAATGCTCGCTTTTGTGGCGGATGAAGCGATACAGATTCATGGCGGTATGGGGTTGATGTCCGATCTGCCGCTGGAACGTATCTGGCGCGATGCGCGGGTTGAGCGTATCTGGGAAGGCACCAGCGAGATTCAGCGGCATATCATCTCTCGCGACATGCTCCGACCACGCTGGAACTGACCCCGATCCCCCTTGACCCTTCAACGTCTTCTTCGACCCTCCAGCGTTGCGGTCTTTGGCGGCCGCGAGGCACGCGAGGTTATACGTCAATGTAAATGTATGGGTTTTGCTGGAGATATCTGGCCGGTACACCCCTCGTGCGAGGCAGTGGAAGGGTACCCCTGCTACCCCAATGTAGAGGCGTTGCCGGGAATCCCTGATGCGAGTTTTATCGGGGTGAATCGTCATACTACTATTGATATCGTCAGTGCGCTCAACCACATCGGAGCGGGTGGGGCGGTCTGCTATGCCTCAGGCTTTGGTGAGGTCCCCGATGGGCAGGTGCTCAATCAGGACCTGCTTTTAGCGGCTGGAACAATGCCAATTCTGGGCCCCAACTGTTATGGGCTGATCAACTATCTGGACGGCGTGCCGATGTGGCCTGATCAACACGGCGGTGAACGGGTTGAGCGGGGGGTCGCGCTTTTCACTCAAAGCAGCAACATCGGTTTGAACCTCACCATGCAGTCGCGGGGTTTGCCAGTTTCCTACCTGTTGGCCTTGGGTAATCAGGCGCAGACCGACCTCGCCAACGTTCTGGAGGCAGCGCTGGATGACAGCCGTGTGACTGCGGTGGGGTTATATATAGAAGGCTTTGCAGACGTGCCGGGGCTGGAGCGGGCGATGCGCCGTGCCCGAGCACAACGGGTACCCGTGGTTGCGCTGAAGTCGGGTTTCAGTGAGCAGGGGGCTCGGATTACGCAATCCCACACCGCCTCTATGGCCGGATCGGACGAAGCCGCTGATGCACTGTTTGATCGGCTGGGCATTGCCCGGGTGCCGGATCCGGATACCCTGATCGAAGTTCTCAAGTTGCTGCACATACACGGACCCCTGGCGGGGAACCGATTGTGCTCGATGAGTTGTTCTGGGGGCGAAGCATCACTGATGGCCGATGCTGTTATCAGCCGGGATCTTGTTTTTCCCGAGTTCAATCCCGAGCAATACCAGGCGGTATCCGAAACCGTGCACGACCTGGTGAGTGTTTCAAATCCACTGGATTACCACACCTTTGCCTGGAATCATGAGGCGGATCTTCACGCGACTTATTCGGCTATGTTGAGTTGTGGTTTTGATCTTTCAATGCTGGTGCTCGACTTTCCCCGGGCAGACCGATGCGATCTTGAAACCTGGCAGCCGGCTGTCAGCGCCATAAGCCGTGCGGCCAGCGATACCGGTGCAGCAACGGCCGTGGTGGCAAGTCTGCCAGAGAGCCTGCCTGAGCCTGTCGCGCGACAGTTGATGGCTAAGGGTATCGTGCCCTTATGTGGGCTGCGCCAGGCATTGGATTCTGCGGAGGCCGCAGCCCAGATCGGCGCGGCCTGGCGCCGCCCGCTACCCGATACGCTGTTACCTGGGCCATCGCGGGAACCCCTCGGGCCAGCCTTGAAATGGCTGGACGAGTGGCAGGCCAAGAAAGAACTCAGCGCAATGGGGGTCAACGTGCCCCGCGGAGAGCGGGTCGCGAGCCTTGAGGCGTTACAAGTAGCGGGGCAATCTCTTACGTTCCCCCTGGTGCTCAAAGTCTGCGATGCCCAGATGGCCCACAAGAGTGAGCATGAGGCCGTTATCCTTAATATTGATGACCCTCAGGCGCTTACCCATCATGGCGAGGTCTTGTTCGCACGCTATTCACAACTGCTGATCGAGGAGATGGTAACGGACGCGGTCTGTGAGTTGATCGTGGGGGTTAGTCAGGATCGGGCGATCGGCCCATGGATGCTGTTGGGCAGCGGTGGGGTGCAGGCCCAACTGCTCGCAGATCGTGCAGTCGTGCTGTTGCCGGCAGATGCCGCCACACTGGAGCGGGCACTGATGTCGCTTAAGACTTATCCGTTACTGACAGGGTTTCGTGGTGCCGCCGCCGCGGACACAGCAGTGTTGCTCCAGGTATTGGAAAATGTCGGGACGTATGCTCTGGCACACCAGAATACTCTGGTTGAACTGGAGTTGAACCCACTGCTGGTGCGACCAGAAGGCAAGGGTGTGGTTGCAGTTGACGCGTTGCTGCGCTTGTGCAAGGACGCCTAATCCATGTCATGGCTCAACGTCGATGCCGCGGATGCCGTTGTAGCTCGGCCGATCGATGCGTTGCGTGAATTTCTCGGGGCAGGAAGTGGTGCCTTGCTGGATGTGGGCTGTGGCCAAGGGACCTTAAGTGATAGTTTGGTACAGCAGGGATACCGGGTTACGGGGATCGACCCGTACGTGGGTTTTGGTATGCCGGCACTTCGTGTGTGTGGCAATGCGCATGCACTACCGATGGCCAACAATGTTTTCGATAAGGTCTTGCTGCATTGGTCTCTTCATCATGTTCCGGATGATCTTATGGGTCAGGCAATCCGTGAGGCCTGCCGGGTGTTGGTATCTCAGGGAATTCTGTATGTGGTTGAGCCTGAACCTGTGGGAAGTTCGCAGGTCGTATCAAGGCCTTTTCATGACGAGACAAAGGTACAGGCGCTGGCAGCAGCAGCGGTGGATCAACTGGTTCTGGAGAAAGGAGCCCATCGTCGACGGGCGTACTACGTCAGTGAAGATCGATACCCCAACTTTGATTTTTTCGTAGACGATATGATGTCGCGGGCATACAACCGATACCAGGTAGAGGATCTGTGTCAGGATGTCGTTCGGGATGCTTTCGAGGCCTGTCGAGAGGAGGACGAATACCGTCTACGCCACAGAATCCGCATGGAGGAGATCCGATGGTAGAAAGAATTTCAGGAGTAAAAAGCAGATGACCAATGATCATGTACTTACCGAGCGGCACGGAGCTGTGTTGCAGGTCACACTCGACCGCCCCAAGGCGAATGCAATCGATGTAACGACAAGTCGTTCGCTGGGAGAGGTATTCGCCGACTTTCGTGATGACCCCCAGATGCGTATCGCCATCATCACGGGTGCAGGTGAGAAATTCTTCTGCCCCGGGTGGGATCTCAAGGCGGCAGCCGAGGGGGAGTCGGTAGATAGCGATTACGGCGTTGGTGGGTTTGGTGGACTCCAGGAGTTGCCCAACCTGAATAAGCCGGTGATCGCGGCGGTGAATGGCATCTGCTGCGGCGGAGGCTTGGAGTGGGCACTATCTGCCGATCTGATCCTGGCCGCAGAGCACGCGACATTTGCCTTACCGGAGATCAATTCTGGCACTATCGCTGATGCAGCGACCTTGAAACTCCCCAAGCGGATTCCCTGGCATATCGCCATGGAGCTGCTCTTTACTGGTCGCTGGATGGATGCGGCTGAGGCACATCGCTGGGGTCTGGTGAACGAAGTGCTCCCTGCTGCTGACCTGCTTAGTCGGGCCCACGCATTGGCCGCAACGTTGGCCGAAGGGCCGCCACTGGTTTTCGCCGCTATCAAAGAGGTGAGTCGTGCCGCGGAGAATATGCAATTCCAGGATGCACTGGACGGAATCACCGGAAAGCGTTTCGCCACAATCGATAAACTGTATTCCAGCGAGGACCAACTCGAAGGTGCCCGCGCGTTTGCAGAAAAACGCAAACCCCAATGGAAAGGGCGTTGACTGCAATACAAGAGGCGTCCTTTATCTGTCCATCAGTTTTTCTTGAGGTTGTACTGATCTGCCAGCTTTTTTTTGGGTATATTGTTGGGAGTCACGAAAAATTCTTTAGGCATCTCTCGACGGGAGCAATAACGCGATGGAAGAGTGGTCTGTAGTTCATAAGGTCTCAATCCTGGGTTTTCTCGGTGCGATGCTTTTTGGTGCGATCGCAAACAAAACTCATTTTTGTATCATGGGATCCATCAGCGACTGGATTAACATGGACTCCCGGGTGCGTTTTCGCGCCTGGATGCTTTCGATCGGCGTGGCCATTCTTGGTGCTCAGACCATGCACCAGTTGGGTTGGCTGGATCTTGGTGGATCTATTTATCTGGGGGCTAACTTTGGCCTCGCCGGTTTTCTGGTTGGCGGCTTTTTATTTGGCATTGGCATGACCTTAGGTGCCGGCTGCGGTCAGCGCACCCTGGTGCGGGTTGGCGCTGGCAACCTCAAATCTCTGTTGGTGCTGATGGTAATGGCAATCACGGCATACACTACGCTGCGCGGATTATTGGCGGTGGTGCGCATCGAGGTCTTCGATGCATTGGCGATCGATCTTGAGCTATATGGCATAGCCGATCAGGGCATGGATACGCTGCTGGCACACGTGACTGGCGCGCCAACGGCAATGGTTTCTAAGGGAGTAGCAGCCGTGCTGGGTCTGGGTACGGTGTGGTATTCCTTTAAGGATCCGGACTTTCGTGCCAGCTCTGACAACATAGTGGCAGGCATCGCGATCGGGCTACTGGTGGCCGGGGCCTGGTATGTGACAGGGGTAATCGGTAACGACGATTTCGAGCCTGTGATGATAGAGGCCGTTACCTTTATCGCCCCCGTGGGCAACACGCTCAACTATGTGATGACCTGGACTGGTGCCCAGATCAATTTTGGCGTTGCGGTCGTGCTGGGTATGATTGGGGGGTCATTTGTTTATGCGATTGCGACGGGTAACTTTCGCATTGAGACCTTTACGACCCGGGCTGACATGCGGAGTCATCTAATAGCCGGTGTCGTGATGGGATTCGGCGGTGTGTTGGCGCTTGGCTGCACCATTGGCCAGGGGGTGTCTGGGGTCTCGACCCTGGCATTGGGTTCGCTGGTGGCCTTGGTCGCAATATCCTTTGGTTCTGCGTTGACAATGAAGATGCAGTACTACATGTTGGACGAAGGTTTCTGGCCTTCCCTAAGGCAATCGCTCGCTGATTTGCGCTTGCTGCCTCGATCATCAGGAGAGTAATTCTCCCTCGGTATTTTTCTCTTCGCTGCCCTAATCGGGCCAACCAGTGGGTATAATGCGCATCCCTCCGGGCCGTTAGCTCAGTTGGTAGAGCATCTGACTTTTAATCAGGTGGTCGCAGGTTCGATCCCTGCACGGCCCACCAACTTTATTTGTTTAATACAACTTGTACTTCTGTTATTTATTTCAATCGATAAAAATGACTCTAGAAGATTACCAAATTACCAATAGAGAAGCCTGGCAGAAACTAGCAGAGGAATACAAAGAACCAGCTGAAAGAGCCTGGGAGTCAGGCGATCCTCATTGGGGAATTTGGCAGATACCCGAATCAAAGCTAGAGCTGTTTCCGACTGACCTGAAAGGAAAGAAATGCATTGAAATAGGTTGCGGAGCTGGATATGTTTCTTCTTGGATGGCGAGAAGGGGAGCTGTAGTTATTGGCATTGATCCAACTCCGAACCAGCTTGAAACGGCAAGACGTTTAGAAAAACAATATCAGTTAGGAATTGAATTCGTAGAAGGTTTTGGTGAAAAACTACCATTCCCTGATTCTTGTTTTGATTTCGCTATATCTGAATATGGGGCATCGTTGTGGGCAAGCCCTTACGACTGGATCCCGGAGGCAGCAAGAGTATTAAGACAAGGGTCACAATTAGTATTTATGACAAATCATGCTTTTGCTATCTGTTGTATGCCCGATGAAGAGAATGAGAATTTGCCGATCTCAGAGCAATTACAACGGCCCTACCTGGGGCTTTTTAAAACTCAATGGAAGGCTTCTCCACACGAAATTGAATTTCATCTTCCTCATGGAGAATGGATCAAACTTCTCCGGGACAACGGATTTGTCATCGAGCGTCTCTTAGAAATTGGCGCGTCTCCAGAATCTAAATCCAGGTATGGTTGGGCAGATGCGCAATGGTCCAGTAAATGGCCAACTGAAGAAGTTTGGTGTGTTCGCCTTTCTAACTGATTAAATTATTCTGTATCAGGATCTCTTATGTAGTGTTTTTGCGAGTGGGCAGATTCCTTCTATTTCCTCAGTGCAGCAAGTTGGTCCTACCCGAATCTCAGATTGATCCCGCATTAGTGCAAATCAACTGATGACACCAATAGCAGCTAGCGCCGCATCACGTCGTTGCGCCACCGTACTGCGTATGTTGTCATAGAGGCTGCCACCGTGGGCATCCATACCAACTAATAAAGGCCCAAATTCGCGAATTCGAAATCGCCATAGGCTTTCCGGATTTAGATCATCCATATCGACGTCTTCAATCGCCTCGATCCAGGTTGTCTCCAATGCAGCAGTGCCTCCGATAATAGCGAGGTAAACACCCCCTAATTCAGCAAATGCCTGCTTAGAATCATCTAGTAATCCCCCTTTTCCTATAATGGCGCGAACACCGTATTCCTTCATTAAAGGGCGGGTAAACCGTTCCATGCGTGCGCTGGTCGTGGTTCCAATACACACAGGAGCATATCCAGTAGGATATTGCGTGGATTTATCGACTTTACGCACATTGGGTGCGGTATGAATAACAGCGTGCCCCCTGAGGTCGAAGTGGGTTTTGCGATTACGATCAAACATGTGAATCTGGGTTGCATCGCGTATCCCAAACAGGGTTGTGTTTAATGTTACGGTATCGCCAATCTTTAACTGGCGAATCTGAGTCTCGTTTACCGGCGTATCAAAATCATAATGAGTCATATTTAATACCCGTAGCTGACACCTTGCGGTGTAATTGTTGCTGATGCACGTCGTGCGGAGTGGCATTGAATATTGACCGCCACCGGATTCATCGTAATATGAGTTGCAGCCGTCTCGACATGCACGGCGAAAGCTGTGGATTCACCACCTAACCCCTGTGGGCCAATACCAAGACTATTGACCGCCGCGGACAATTCCTTTTCTAATTTCGCACCTTCTGTATCATTACAATAGCCACCCAGTGGCCGAGTCGCTGCTTTCTTTGCCAGATGCATACAAAGGTCGGCGGTGCCACCTACACCCACACCAACGATAGTAGGTGGGCAAACTTTACCCCCCGCCTCAATCACTTGATCAATCACGAAGGCCTTGACCGCGTTAACCCCCTCAGCGGGAACACACATGCGCAAAAAAGAACCGTTTTCAGAACCACTGCCTTTCGGCACCATCTCCATTCTTAATTCTTCGGAACGATCAATAAAATCTACATTAATCACCGGAATTCGTTCGCCTGTGCCGGTGTGGTTATTCACCCGAGTGATTGGATGAACCACTGAGGAGCGCAAAGGGTGCTCTTTGGTCGCGCGTTCACAGCCAAGTCTGATCGCTTGTTTCAATTTGACGCCATCAAATTGCAGGCCTGGCCCAATGTAAATGTTATAGATAGGTAATCCGGTATCCTGACAGAGTAGATTATTGGTTTTCTCCGCAACTTCGATATTGACCATCATCGTACCCAAAATGGTACTGGCGGTCGTGTCGGTTTCACTTTCCGCCAATCTGTTGAAACCGGTTTTAATGTCAGGCGGAAGCTGCTTCAGCGCTCTTATATAAAGCTCTTTAGCTGCGTCCTCGACAATCTGCATATTGAGATTCACTAATTTATCCTCTTGTCATCAGCTGTAACAAACTAAGCACCTTAAGCTCTAGCGAGTCATTTGAAATAG
>MPMC02050720.1_pt1 | contig 19328 bp, 18 predicted proteins | sample 1617281 | NCBI WGS metagenome assembly MPMC02 (sample SAMN05944809, study PRJNA350692) | marine metagenome | biome: marine; feature: ODZ; material: water; isolation source: 100 m water sample filtered on 30 um supor filter | place: Pacific Ocean | collected 2012-04-09 | depth 100m m | reverse complement strand
TTTATATAATTTGAATTCTGTAACTGACTCCCAGTTGTTCTTAAAATTCAGAAAAAAATTCTAAACCAAACTGCCAATTCTTGTAAATCAAACTGATTAATGATATTGTTAGCAACACAAAAATCTAGAGCGGCGCGGAACACCAGGAGGTGCTGGACGCGTAGTCGATCACCTGCAGGCAGAAACCAAGAGAGGCCCGTCTTAAGACCGAGGCCGGAGTGGCTGGTCCCATGGCGTCGAACTGACTGTTTGCGGGGTGCGATATAAATACCGCTAAATCGCGTGAAGAACCCGTTTCCGCAAAAGCAGGAGCGGGTTTTTTTTGGAGAAATTATGATGAGTAAACTGACCAACAAAAGACTTTTGTGGGTCCACTTAAATTACTAATATTAGTAGCAAAAAGTGGTGGGTCTGCGGGGGCTCGAACCCCGGACCACCTGATTAAAAGTCACGTATATACAACTACCTACAATAAATAACAATTAATAATCAGTTATTTGTATATTGGGCATGATTGCCAATAGTTGCCTTTATTTGGGGTTAACTGTGACAAATTTGTGACAAAAACGCAAGCACCTACCACCCCCTCCTGGGCGCCACCCTACTTTTTTATTCTTATTGAGAAATAATACTCGGAAAAATTTCTATTAGTTGGTGCACAAAAAATCTATTACTTTCTTATTTCCCCTCTCGGAATTAAGAACTCGTCTGTTATTATAAAGATAAGAACCTCTATGATGCATAAATACAAATGATTAAATATATTTAATTTGTTGACAATCATTAATATACCTTGTAAATATCAATAGTCAGTAAAAATAGGGAATCTTTTTCTTGAAGTTTATTTAAGCTAAAGAAATGAATGAGACAAGGAATTGAACTTTGAGAGGTTTGTTATTTTAGTTTGACTTTAAATAAATTGGTGTGATCACTTGGATCACGCTTTTTGGGGTTTCTTGTTTTAGAGTCCCCTTAACCAAATAGATAAGGAGAAGAAGAATGATTATCAAATATGTAATGAGAACGGTTCTCATAGCAATTATGATTTGGGGTGTATCTCTAACCTCCGTAATGGCTGCAGATATTAATATCCGTGCGACGGCTAACTCTAACGAAAATGATGAGGACTATGATGGGCTTGTCGTTTTTAAAAACTACGTAGAATCGGCATCAAACGGTGCCATTTCAGTAGAACTTTTTATTGGAACTCAGCTTTGTTCTAAAGGTGCGGAGTGTCTTCAAGGTGTAGCAGACGGTTCAATTGATATTTATATTTCTACATCTGGTGGTGCCGCAGGGATCTTTCCCTATGTTCAGGTTCTTGATCTGCCCTACTTGATGGGTAGTGACCGGGTTGCAGAGCTTGTTCTTGCAGGAGATTTTACCCGTAAGGTGAGGGAATTGGCCCTGGCGGATTCCGGAGGTAAAATAAGATTGATGACTATTGGAAATACTGGTGGTTGGAGAAACTTCGCCAACACTAGACGGCCAGTTAGGGAACCATCTGATATGAAAGGGTTGAAGATTCGGACAGTAGTTGCTGATTTGCCTCAAGAGTTAGTAAAAGCATTGGGTGCTTCACCCACTCCGATTCCATGGCCAGAACTGTTTACTTCTTTTCAAACTGGGGTCGTTGAAGGTTCAAAAAATGGAATTACCGACATCATGAATATGAAATTCCCTGATGCCGGACTTAAATACGTGACCCTTGACGGACATGCTTACATGGGCGCACTCTGGTGGATGTCTAATGACAAATTTAAGTCGATGCCAGAAAGTATGCGTCGTGTCGTTGTCGATGGTTTTGCAGCTCTGCAACAAGCTACTTTTGCTTCTCCAAAGCGAAAGTCAATCAAAGCTTATGAAGACTTCGTTGCAGGAGGTGGAAGTTTGTATGTCCCTACACCTGCACAGAAAGCTAGTTTCAAGAAAGCTGCTTCACCAGTATATAATTGGTTCAAGTCAAATGTTAAAAACGGAACCGTTGTCTTTAATGCCCTGACATACGCTGTTTCCAAGGCAGAAGCTAATATTGCTGTTGGAATGACTCAGGATCTAAACTAATTCAAATTAAGGGTTGCCCTGGAAAGGACAACCCTTCTACTCAGAAAATCTCCTCACCCAACCTTTTTCTTATTAGGGCAAGAAACGTCGATTGTAGAATCCGAATTGAAGGACCTCTTTGATGGGGTCAGCAATTTTTTTGTTGTATTCATAATTAAGTTAAATTGAAACGATGATTTTTCTTTTAAAATTACTTGTTGACTTCAATACGATTCTCCTCAAGCTGGGTCGCCAGCTTGCCACAGTCGCAATCGGACTGATGGTGATCATTATTCTTATCCAAGTGTTTTTCAGATACGGATTGAATTCAGCCCTTCCCTGGCCAGATGAAGCTGCTCGTTTTTTGATGTTATGGATGACAGGTCTTATTGCTCCTAGTGCATATCGTTGGGGGGGATTTGTGTCTATTGATATGCTCTTTCGCTTTTTGCCTTCCAAGATGGTCAAAATTATTACACTTATTCTACTAGTGATTTCTTTGCTGGTTTTAGTCGTTGGATTACAGTTTGGGCTAAAGCACGTTGACAGCGGATGGCTTTTTTCCTCTTCCTCATTGAAATGGCCTTTGCATCTGATTGGTATGGAAACTACCCGGGTAAAGCTTGCCTGGATGTACATGTCACTCCCCGTAGGGCTAATAATGATGTCCCTAGTGAACGTTGAACTGATCATAAAAAATTTTCTATGGCTATGGAATCCAAACCTTCAATTGCCAATTGATCCCGATCAACCGAAAACAAATGGGAGCTGAATGCTAGCTTTATTTCTTCCTGTATTCCTTCTTTTCTTGATGATCGGCCTGCCGGTATTTTTTGGTCTGCTGGCAGCACCAGGAATTCTACTTTGGCTTAACGGGCAGTCACGTGATCTGGCACTACTCTATAGAAATGTTTATAACGGGATGGACAGCTTTCCTCTAATGGCCATCCCGTGTTTTATGTTGGCAGGTGTTTTGATGAACCGAGGAGGCATTACTACCCGACTGGTTGAATTTTCACAAGCGATTATGGGGCATTTCAGGGGTGGCCTAGCCCACGTGAATATACTCAGTTCAATGCTCTTCGCAGGTTTGTCTGGTTCTGCTGTCGCGGATACATCAGCAATCGGATCAATGCTGATTCCAGCAATGGTAAAAAATGGTTACACCAGAAAATTTTCTGCAGCTATTACTGCAGCTTCCTCGGTTATTGGACCAATCATACCACCTTCTGGAATCATGATTATTTATTCATACGTGATGGGTGAAAGCGTGGCCGCATTATTTCTGGCGGGCATCGTCCCCGGCATTCTGGTTGGCCTGGGTCTTATGTTGATGACATGGGTAATGGCTCAGCGTTATGATTTCCCGGTCGCAACAAAACGATCCACCTGGTCTGAGCGCGGTAATGCTTCAATGAAGGCGTTCTTTCCACTATTGACACCAGTGATCATCCTTGGAGGAATATTGGGGGGCGTTTTTACTCCCACTGAAGCATCTGCGGTGGCAGTGGCTTATTCATTGGTTATCAGTCTTTTCGTTCTTAAGTCGATGGGTATTAGAGATTTGCCAAAGGTACTGACGGAAGCAGCAATGACATCATCAGTGGTTTTATTACTAGTTGGCGCTGCTATGGCCTTTAAAACAGTAGTCAGCCTGTCCCATGCACCAGAAATTCTGGCAGAATGGATCCTCACTCTTTCAGAAAATCCTCTTATTTTGCTTTTTTTAATCAATCTGCTGCTGTTTTTGGTTGGTATGTTTCTAGATGCAGGGCCTGCGATAATAATTCTTGCCCCAATACTTGGGCCTATTTTCATAAATCTTGGAGTACATCCTGTACATTTTGCCATCATAATGAGTGTCAACCTCACGGTGGGTCTTGCTACTCCGCCCATGGGGCTAGTTCTTTTTGTGGCATCTTCCGTTTCAGGAGAGAGGATCGAGTCGATCTCAAAAGCTATCCTCCCTTTCCTTGCCGTCGAAGTAGTGGTGATCTTCATGATAACTTATATACCAGCGGTTTCCCTGGCAATTCCGCGTTATTTTGGTTTCATTATTGGTGGTTAAAGTATATCGGAGATTTTATTTAAAAAAAAGATCAGGGTAAAAGGGAACGAGTTAAACTCGGAAATTATTTAACGAAAAGGATAGAGCCAAACCTTATAATCATCGATTAGAACATGAGCTTTTGCAATCTGCTCCGAAGTCATTTTTTTTACAACTTCTTCCTGGCTAATTGCGGCGTCAGGGTCGCCTCCAATTGCAGAAAGAACATACCACATATAGGCCCGAACCAAATCAGGAGCAGGCATGCCGCGTCCAACTTCGTAATACCAACCAACACCGGACTGTGCTCCCGGATGCCCCTTCATGGCAGAGCGCAGGTACCATTCGAAAGCCCTCATGTCGTCACGCTTCACTCCGAGCCCCATTGCGTACATTACTCCAATGAGTTCTTCGGCATCTGCATTCCCCGAGCGAGCAGCAGGAAGGAGTTCATGCATCGCTTCCTCAAAGTTGTTAGTTTCCATAAGGTCACGAGCCTTTTCAATATCAGCTTTAACTATAAGGGGCATACAGCAAAACAACACCAAGAAATGACAGAATATAATTTTTTTAATCATAGATTCCTCTTTGGATTGTTAAAGATGTTTTCATTATTAATATTGATGAATTTAGTTCTTCTTGATTCGATGCTTTTCGCAAAACAATTGTCTGATATAAAAGAGGTTTCGGATAGTGATTTTAGACCAGTTAGTGAAAGCAGAGTTAAACTTGGGAGGCTACTTTTTTATGATAACATTCTTTCTGGAAATAGCAACATCTCCTGTGGTACCTGTCACCACCACAAGCATCATGGCTCCGATGGAGTTTCTCTAGGAGTAGGGGAGGGAGGATCTGGAATTGGATTGAAAAGAACCAGTGGAAAAGAAGATTCACGGATCAAGAAACGGATTCCAAGAAACTCACCAGCATTGTTCAATCTTGGAGCTAAAGAAATACGTGTGTTGCTCTACGATGGGAGATTGAGCCTGGGGGATGAGTATGAAAACGGATTCAATAGTCCAGCAGAAGAGTGGTTGCATGAAGGACTTGAAAATTTGCTAGCGGCCCAGGCTCTTTTACCTATGGCAGCTGAATTTGAAATGGCCGGTAATTCTGGAGAGAACCAGGTCGTTGGTGCAATATATGACAGGATTGATAAAGGCTGGCCAATTATTTCAAAAAGAGTCAGGGCCATTCCGGAATATGGCAAGCTTTTCGTTGCGGCATTTGATGATATTTCTGATCCGACTCAAGTGAAAATAAACCACATTGCTAATGCCCTGAGCGATTTTATCAATTTTGAATGGCGCAGTTATGATAGCCCTTTCGACTTCTATCTCAAAGGGGACGATCAAGCACTAAGTCCAGAACAAAAAAGAGGTTTGGAACTATTTTATGGAAAAGCACAATGCGAACAGTGCCATCAAGGAAAGTTCTTTACCGATCAGAAATTTTACGCACTGGCTCTTCCTCAGTTCGGTCCAGGCCGTACCAGAATCTTGGACCCCTATGTGAGGGATGTAGGACGCATGGGAGAAACAGATGCTTTGGAGGATGCATATCGTTTTCGTACTCCTTCACTAAGAAATGTAGCCCTTACAGCACCTTACGGTCACAACGGTTCATATTCTACGTTGAAAGGTATTATACGTCATCACTCAGACCCAATCAATTCTCTTCAAAATTGGGATCCCAGTCAGGTCATACTTCCCAAGGCTAAATGGTTGGAAGATATTGATTTTGTTGTCTTAGCAGACCGTCTGGAAAGGGAGAGATTAAAATCTCGTTTGGATATAGAACCTATTGATCTAAGTGACGAAGAGGTTTCTGATCTTGTGTCCTTCATGCATGCTCTTACGGGGGAAAAAAGTATCTGGGGCAAATTGGGACGACCCAATCAGGTTCCAAGTGGATTGCCTGTTGATTAAAAGATAACAAAAACAAACTTGTTTATTAAAATTCATCCCTAGAAGAAATAGTTGTTTTTCTATACCTGTAACATATATTTTGTACAGAATAATATTTAGAAAAGACTATTTACGAGATACTATATTCTCCACTGGTTAAATCTATTGCTTCTCCAGTCTCGATAGAACGTTGTGCTGCAAGTCCAACCATGACAGCCTTAATTCCGTCTTGCAGGCTAACTTCTACTAACTGCTTGCCTCGCAAAACTCGAGCAAATTTTTCATGCTGGTAGAAGGTAGATCCGTTATGATCACCTGCTTCCAATAGTTTAGAATCTACAGGAACCTCTAGTGTCACTGGACCTTTCGGGTCGCGGGGACTGAGAATAAGTTGTGGTGTCGGCGACTCTCCCAGCGACTCCTTAGGCCAAAAGCGCGTCGGGCCAGGAATTTTGCATTCGACCTTAGCTTGAGAGCCGATAACAGCGATAGACTCTTGATACCAGGTGCCATCAGCGAACATATTCAAATCAAGCATCGCACGTTTTTTCGAGGCGAAATCAACAATCACAAAGGCATTATCTAAAATATCAGGAACCAGTCCGTCGTATTCCTCGTCCAAGTGATTCAAGTCCTGTGCACCTGAAGCATAGACCCGTGTCGGTTCGCTCTTTAGTATGTAGCACATCAGGTCGAAGAAATGACAACATTTCTCAACAAGAGTTCCACCGGTATTTTCGTTAAAGCGGTTCCAGTCTCCTACTTTGTTTAGAAATGGATATCGGTGCTCTCTAATACTTAGTGAGGTTATCTTGCCGACTGTTTTGCTGGAATGGACTTCCTCTACCAGCCTGGAGATAGGCGGCATGTAGCGGTACTCCATCGCCACCCAAATTGGTGAGGAGTAATTCTTCTCCATACTTTGAAGTGCTCGAAGTTGTTCCAGTGAAGTGCAGACTGGCTTCTCAACAAGTACCGGCATCGGACGAATAGATGAAATGTGTTCCAGTTGTTCGGCGTGAAGGTAGTTCGGACTTGTTATAACCAAAGCGTCTACATCTTCGGCTCGAATGACTTCTTCTTCAGATTCTGTAAAACGTGCCTCAGGAACCAAATGAGCACTTTCGGAACGCATTCTTGCGTCCGGCTCATAGATCGCAGTTACTACAATACCTTCGATCATTGCCAAGTTCCGCAGATGTTCTTGCCCCATCATACCGCAACCAATGAATCCGTATCGTAATTTTTTCAACATTTTACGTCAACTCAAGAACTGGCAGGTTTAGTTGGCGAGCCAGAATTCTCAGTGTTTTTTCAACATTGCTGTAGGAAATGGCGTAGTGATGTTCCAGTCCTTCCCTTATCACGGTGTCCAAAACCTGTGAAGCACTTTTGTCAAATCGGATCACTCCAGACGTTCCGGAGAAACTCTTAGGGGCTTTGAGCATAGTCCCCCTACCTATAACCATTCTCGTAAGATTTCGGGACTGGCTAAGCCGGAAGAGTGTTACTTGACCGGGCTTCAGGGCAAACTCATTGACCAGTGGTTTCTTGCGGTTGGAGTGGATACCTGCTTCGATTGGCGCATCGGGATCAGCCATATTCAGTGGTGCCAGTCCGCAGTGCCAGAAAACGCCTGTGTCATCGCTGGTGTCAATATCTACAAGATCGGCAATGAAAGAGGGTTCACCACCGAGCCAGTTCAGTATCAGGGTGCTTATAGTCCCGTATACATCCGCTTCGCATCCTGAAGCTATTCCTTCAGAATTAAGCATTCCCATTGCTCCACACGCAGCACAGCCGTATTCAGTAAAGAATTCCGGCCAGCAACGTACCGAAAATCCTTTATAACCTTCCTTTTCGGCTTTCCTCCTCAGGGCTGACAAAATACGTATACTTTTTTCCAGAGGGTCTTGTTCTACCTCATCAAGACCATTAATTTTTAAATCCAGTTCACTGCGGACCTCAGTAACTGTTTCTTGAGTAATTTGTTCTGCTTCGGTGAACAGGTCAGGAAGTTCCATCCGCTTAACAGTAACTCCAGTAATTTGCATCAATTTTTCACTGTCAAAGGTACAGGTGTGGAACCCATCCGGATGCTCTCCGATGACTGCGAGTTTTGTGCTTGCGAGGTTTTTGCGAGTCTGGAAGGCACGTATCCAGGAAACAAGTTCGTCTGCTGTTTCTGGATTCTGTGGATTGAGATTTAGGTAGTCGCATTGAATTCCTGACTTTCCCAAGGCGTGGGCTGCTAGATTTACTCCACAGAGTGAATTTAGTCGTAAACGGCCTCCAGTCCTTTTTTCAGGGAAAGACCAGAATAGCAGGGGAAGGTCAAAAGTTTCTGCTAGTTTAACGGTCATCGAAGCGTCGGTGAAAGTCATTTGCAGTACCAACAGCAAGTCAAGATGTTCGTTCTTAAATTCGGAAAGCTGAGATTCAACTGATTTGGCATCGAACAGCAGGCCACTGGAGCCAACCCAATCAACCGGAATCTGTTCCATCAGTTTCCAGGCATCCGCGCACATCTGTTCGGCATAAGGGACATCGAATGTCGGCCGCGCAAGAGGAAGCACTCCAACACGTAATGGTTCAGCAGGGTTCATGGTGTTCTTTGAGATCGTTTAGTGTTTATTTAAGAATAAAAGTTTCAAAATTAAGTTCAAGTTCAAAAATCACTGTACAGTCGTGCGAATTCTTGTGTTGAGTATTGCATCTGGACACCTGAACTGTGGAGTGGGTGTGTGTTCCATGGACAGGCATGTTGAGTGGTCAGGGCATTTATTTCACGCATGTATTTGACCCCATCATGTACCAGTGCCTTCTGCATTTGTGATATATCTGGAAAATTCTGAACAAAAGACTCCCACCAAATTGCACGCCCCGCTAGAAATCCACTGGCACCTGCACGATAGGCATATTTTAGAACTTTCCGAAAATTTTCAGCACTTGCTCCTGCAGATAACATAACCCATGGACGTCCAGAAATACGTCCCATTTCGTCAAAGACTTTTTGAACGGATTCTGCTTCAGGGCTATCTGGATTTACAAGGTCAGAATCAATGACCGGGTTTTCCAGTTTAAACAAATCGACCGAGTATTCCGGTTTGGCAAATTCGCGAACGCTTTCCAGTACCAATTCCGATTTATGTTGTTTCAGCACTTCTGAATTTTCTTCCGGAAATGGATAGACAAGCAGTTCCAGCAGGAAGGGAATGTCATAACGAACGCATTCATCACCTATCTGTTTGACAAAGCACTTCTGATGAGCAATGACCTCTTTCCCAGCATCTGGCCGATACCAGGCTAATAGTTTAACACCGTTCGCACCTGCCCTCTTTATTTTAGAGACGCTCCAGTCTGGAATCACTTTTGAATACCTTCCACGTGTTGTTTCATCAAACTCAGCGTGTTCCAGAGTAAGCATCAGTCCATGATCTCGTCGCATTACCGAATGTGCGGCTGGCCATGCAAATAGTGGATCCATCAACACAGCACTTGATTCATCTGCAAGGCTTTCTGCAAGCACGCGTTTTACTTCGGCAACGTCCTGCCAGGGTGCTTCATCACTTTCAAAAGTTGATTTGATAAAATTCTGGATTGGTGGGCGTTGATCTACTGCTACGATCTTGAATAGTCCGGATTCGTCAGCCAGACGTCGCAATCCAAGCCATTTTCCTGCAGAAATATTCATTTATTATTCCTAAGAAAGTTGTTGATTTCTTCTCTATCTGGTATCGACTTCCGACCTCCAGATCTTGAGCAATGAATAGCCGCTGCTGCTGAAGCCATGGAGATTGAGCTTGCCTCAGTTTTTCCTTCGGCCAAACCCAAAGCGAAGATACCATGAAAAACATCTCCTGCTCCGAGAGTATCCACAGTCTTTACTTCAAATGCAGGGGAATGTCGGAGACTACCTTTTTCAAGCCAGCGTGTTCCAGAAGAACCTTCTGTTACTCCCACCCAACCACGGTTTAGTTCCAATGCATGACTAAGGGCTTTTTCTGTGGTCTTTCCGGCTGCGAATTCCTTCAGAGCAGGCTGTGAAAAAAGGACGTGAGTGGCACTTCGGATTACGTCCTCATTAAGACCTCCCGGTGTTAAATCAGCGTCAAGTACAGCGGGTATCCCGTGCTCCCGGGCCTTCCTGAGGGTTTTTATAGCTCCCTCCTGCCAGCGAAAATCAACTAACACTGCGTTGCTTTCTTTAAGTCTTTCTAGTGGAAGCCAGTCAGCGTTACTAAAAAGTTTCGGGTCAGTGTAGTTGGTGATCAGTCGTTCACCTGCATCATCGACTAACACGGAGGAAACCCCTGATTTAACACCCTGCTGTCTGAAGACATCCCGCACATCAACACCTAATTCATCAAGTTCGTCCAAGATCAGGTCACCATTATGGTCATCACCGAGTCTACCCCAGAAAATAGCCTTTCCACCTGCGCGTTTGAGAGCAACGGCTGCGGTTGCTGCATTCCCGCCGCCTACTTGGAGGTAGTTACTGGCAAAACTTTTTACAGGGATTTTCGGTATTTTAGGCAGTTGAAAAACATGGTCAAGTACTGCCAGGCCGGCACAGATAACTTGTTTCATAGGTTTTCTCTCACATGAGATGAGAGGAAATTTGAAGCCAATGGATCTTGATAGTTCGAGCAAAGATTTCCAAGGATTGAATCATAATTATAACAATTAAGATGGTTACAAATTGTGAATTTCAGCAAACTATTGATTTCCTTGGTGGATCGGTGGTGGCTCGAACCCAGGAGCAAATGGTGAAACGTTATTTTCATGCTAATGCTAACAACAGATAGCATTTATAACCAGTTACTTGTGTATTGTAGAGAGTTACCATTTGTTAAAGTGTGGACAAATTGGTTGTCCTGCGGGTCCAATATTCGCAACCCATTGCAAATATTGGTGGGTCGGCGGGGGCTCGAACCCCGGACCACCTGATTAAAAGTCAGATGCTCTACCAGCTGAGCTACCGACCCACAAGGGGGACATTAAATATTATCAGAGAGGGCTAAAAAGTCAATTGGTATTTGACTTTATTACTCATTATTTGAAGAACTATTCACCTTCTAAAACTTTTACCAGATTATCGGCAATATTATTAAATGCCGTGGTAGCAGGTGAGTCGAGGTTGCTTGCCATCAGCGGTTTTCCTTCGTCTCCACCTTTACGCACCTGAAGTTCAATGGGGATGGCGCCTAGGAAAGGTGCTTCCAGTTTCTGGCAGGCTTCTTCAGCACCGTGTCTGCTGAAGATTGGAGTTTCTTCACCGCACTTGGGGCAGGTGAAAAAGCTCATATTTTCGACAATCCCTAATATGTCAATTTCGACTTTACTGAACATTTGCGCAGCCTTTACTGCGTCAATCAACGCGACATCTTGAGGGGTGGAAACAATAATTGCTCCCGTAAGTTCACATAACTGTGATAAAGAAAGCTGCGCGTCTCCGGTGCCGGGAGGCAGGTCAATGATCATAAAATCACCGCCGGGCCAGTTTGTATCACGCAGCAGTTGCTCAAGCGCCTGGTGAACCATAGGGCCGCGCCAGATAACCGCGTCATTTTCTTCAACAAGATTTCCAATAGACAAAGTATGCATTCCAAATGATTCAAGCGGGATCAAACGATTTTCTGACACAGAAGGTTTTTCTCCTCTGCGTCCGGTCATGATAGGTAAACTTGGTCCGTAAATATCCGCGTCAAACAGACTGACTTTATAACCTTTTTGAGCAAGTGCGAGGGCTAAATTAACCGAAACAGTTGATTTGCCAACACCTCCTTTTCCACTTGCCACCGCAATTACAGCTTCATAATTTTGCAGGTATGCTGTACGTTGTGGTTGTTGCGGTGTAGCCTGTGCAGGTTGTGCAGGTTGTGCAGGTTGTGATTTTGAGGATTCATTGTTTTCAGGCGGAACCGCTAAAACTTCAATCGCGCCTCTCTCAATCTGCTCTATTTTTTTTATTTCTGCTTCTACCTGTGCAGGCAGCGAACCGCGCAAAGGAGAATCATCCGGTAAAATAAGCGTGATTTTTGCAAAATCGTTATTAACCACACAGCCATGCACGATTTCCGGCTCTACGCTGACGAGGGGTTGTCCATTGTCCAATGTGATGCTGGAAAAAGCTGCTTCAAACTGTCTTTCTATGTCCATGTTTTCTTTCACTACTGACGGATTATAAAATAAAAGGTATGACAAAATTATATACATTTGGAGAAATGAAGCAATTATTAAATGCTAACGCAGAGAATATTAGCGAAAATAATTTGGTGAAAGGTTTCAGTATTGATTCACGGACACTGAAAGACGGTGATTTGTTTTTCTGCATCAAAGGTGAAAATACGGACGGACATCATTATATCCCTCAAGCACTGGAAAAAGGAGCCTGCGGGATTGTAGCCATTCCGGAAAATATCCCGCAAACTTTGAGAAACCGTGATTTACCGTGCATCTTAGTTTCGGATCCTAATAAAGCATTGCGGGAATGGGCCGCAGATGTTCGAAGGCAGTTCAGCGGAAAAGTTTTGGCAATAACCGGAAGTAATGGAAAAACTTCAACCAAAGATATTCTCGCCGGTTTATGTCGTTATATCGACCCTCAATCTTATTCAACCCCCGGGAATTATAATAACTTCATAGGCGTCCCTTTGACCATCCTGAGCGCAGTTCAGAAAGCAAAGTGGTGGATCATAGAAATCGGCACAAACCAATTTGGAGAAATTGCGGAATTGTCAAATATTGTCCAGCCGACAGCAGGAATTATTACCAATATCGGAGAAAGCCACCTGGAGTTCCTAGGGAGTACAGCAGGAGTAGCAAAAGAAAAATCCGGATTATTTGCAGGCATGAATCCCGAAAGCAATGTTGTTATTCCGGATTCATTACTGCATCAGCAAATAGTGGAAGAGGCTGCAGCAAAGGCAGGAGTCAGCATTATAAAAACAGCTCAGCTATTAGAAGAATCTCCGACTGGAAAAAACAAGTTCCGCCTTTTTGAGGAAGAGTTTGAAACTTCAATAGACAGTCCGCTTTTAAAGCAGAACCTGATATTGGCTTTGACACTTTTGCATTTGGAAGGAGTAGCGGTTTCAGAACTGCAGATAGCGTCAAGCTCCCTTGATTTGTCTGTCAAAGGTCGTTTTCAGCAGATAAACATGGATGATTGGATATTGATTGATGATACGTATAATGCCAATCCGTCGTCCTTTCAAAGTGTACTCGAAAATCTAAACAAGATGTTTCCGGAGCGCCGTAAAATTGTAGTCTGTGGTGCGATGGCGGAACTGGGAGATTCAAGTCAGGAGTTTCACCGTCAAGTTGGGAATACTATGCACAACTGTGGTGTTGAGAAGATGTACGGACTTGGCGGGGAAGAAATTGAGTTTTACCTGGAAGGCTGGAAAAACGCAGGAGGGGGAAAAACAGCAGCAAGACACTTCAGTGAATTAGCAGAATTACTGCCCGCATTCAAAGCAGAACTGCAGTCAGAAGATGTTGTGCTTGTTAAAGGTTCACGTTCCGCGAAGATGGAGAGATTTGTAGAAGCGATGTTATGAAATTTTAAATGCAATATTCAGTCGGAAACATTTTCTTTTAAATCATCAATGAGATTACCGGCTTTTTCTGCAACCTGTTTCTCTTCGGCAAGTTCAAGTGTTTTGCTGACAGTACTTTTTAATGTTTCAGTAATTTTATTACCTTCAAACCAATCTGTAATGTTTCCCGGAGTAATTCCCTGGATCCCCGCATAATAGGCAAAAACAGCTACAAGACTTATTAAAATAATTCTTTTTATCATAATCTCATACCATGCAAAATATATAAATTATAGCCATAACTGGTCAGGATTCAAAACAATTGATTCTTCACGTTTAGGACCGGTAGAAATGATTGAAACTGGCGCCCCCACAAGTTCTGATAAGCGCTCAAGATATGCCAGCATTTCCGGAGGAAGTTGATCATAGTCCGTGATGCCCGCAGTTTTGCAGTTCCAACCAGGCATTTCTTCATACACAGGAGTCACATTCTCTAGGGATCTTGGAAGATCTTCCGTAAGCTCCCCATCTGTCAAACGATAAGCCACGGCGATTTTGAGTGTTTCAAATTTGTCCAGCACGTCAAGTTTCATAATTGCCATACCGGTAACTCCATTGAGCCTCACTGCCTGACGCACAAGTAATGCATCAAACCAGCCACATCTTCTGGGGCGTCCTGTGGTTGCGCCGAATTCCTGCCCTTCGGACTGTAGTAATTCACCGTCTTTATCAAACAATTCTGTCGGAAAAGGACCGCTTCCGACACGTGTAGTGTAGGCTTTGACAATGCCTAAAACGTCTGTGATACGTGTCGGGCCGATTCCTGCACCGGCGCATGCCCCTCCGGCTAAGGTGTTGGAAGAAGTTACAAAAGGATAGGTCCCGTGGTCAACATCCAAAAATGTACCTTGAGCTCCTTCAAATAAAATGTTTTTACCCTTCTCAACTAACTGATTGACGAGCAGTGGTGTATCGCAAATGTATGGTTTGAGCTTTTTCAGATAAGCAGTAAATTCTGCAAATATTTGTTCAGCGGAAAAAGCTGTTTCTGCCGACTTATATAAGTGCTCCAGCAGTTGATTATTTTCACCAACTAGGACTTCCAGACGACTTCTGAAATGTTCCAGATCCAGTAGATCTCCAACTCGTATTCCTGAACGTCCGATTTTATCTTTATAAGCAGGTCCAATTCCTCTACCTGTAGTACCAATTTTATTCTTACCTTTTTGTTCTTCTCCGAGACGGTCAAAGGTTTTGTGCCACGGCATCACGAGTTGTGCACGGTCACTGATGTGCAGATGATTTTGGACAGCAATTCCCATTTGCTCTAGTTCTTCAATTTCTTTAATCAACTCAGCCAAATCGATGACAACACCATTTCCGAGAACGGAGGTAGTTTTTCGCAGGATTCCTGAAGGCACAAGGTGTGTAACGAAGGTCTTGTCGCCGAACATCACTGTATGTCCTGCATTATTCCCACCCTGATAACGCACAACTGCATCTGCACGCTCTGTGAGTAAGTCCACAATTTTACCTTTGCCTTCGTCACCCCACTGAGTGCCGACTATAATTACACAAGCCATAATTTTTTAAGAAGCTGAATATTTAAATATATTTACGAAGAAAGTTCTTTGGCCCGCTGATAAGCTAGTTGGATTCCGTCTTTGATTGACTCACCAACTTTTTTCTCCTGAAAATGATTAAGTGCGGCCAGGGTTGTCCCACCCGGAGATGAAACTTGTTGCCGCAGGGTTTCTGGAGAAACCTGTTGTGATTCCCAAAGCAGGGTTGCGCCTCGAATAGTATTTTGCACAAGTAACTTTGCATCTGTTTCTGAAAACCCCAGTGACTTCGCTGATGCCGTCATTTGCTCTGCAAAGTAAAATAAATATCCGGGGCCGCTTCCGGAAATCGCAGTGGCGGCATCAATCGCGTCTTCATCTTTTGCCTCGAGACACTTTCCACATGCAGAAAAAAGAGTCTTTACCCATTCACGTTCCACTTTATCAACTTCGGATGAAGCAAAAAAGATGCTCATGCCTTCCGCAATCAAAGTAGGAATATTGGGCATTACCCGTACTAATTTTGTCTGTACCAGCGCACTCTGCATTGTTTCAAGTGAAATTCCCGCCATCACTGAAATAACCAGTTGATGGGGCAAAATCCACTGGGCAAGCAGTTCCATTGCCGGAGTCGCTGCCTGTGGTTTCACCGCAATTAAAAGTAGGTCATATTCGCGTATAGTTTCGTCAATGTCCGCTTTAGAAACGCAGTTGATTGTTTTAGTCAAATTATCACGTTTTTCTTTATCCGGCTCTATTAATAAAATATTTTCCGGAGAAACAACTTCTGCCTTAACCAAAGCAAGAAGGATCGCTCCTCCCATGTTTCCACCACCAATAATTCCTAAACGCATAGACTAACTCGATTCCACTTAATTTGATTAATTAATGCTATAAGGCAAACCCTCGGTATTATACTTTTATCTTTAGTAAAAATCCAGTAGATTATTTTAGGTAAGGTCGATATAAACTAAAATATGAAAATTTATAAATAGCTGATTTAGCATTATATATTACATTTATGAATAGTAAAGTGATGGCCGAAATGAATGTTCCTGAACCGGAGGGTAATCTGTATATTGTTGCAGATTCTCATTTGGACGAGAGCATTACGCCGGCAAAGGAATTTGTTGAGATGCTGTTACAATTGGAAAATCCGCATACTGTGGTTTTTTTAGGTGACCTTTTTAAGATATGGCTGGCACCGCAAAAATTCTGGACAGCCTTGCATCATGAGACTATGAAAGGATTTGAACGTCTGCGAGATAGAGGCAGCAATATCGTGTTTATTGCGGGTAACAGGGAGATGTTATTACCACGCAAATTAACTGATCGCTGGAAAAATATTATTCCGTTTACTCATTTGTCACACAGAGACTGGTTTTTGAACTGGGGCGAGCAACGTTACGCTTTTATTCACGGTGACACGATAAATTATAACGACAGTCAATATCTGCGCTGGAAAGCCTTGACACATAACTGTATCTTTGAAGCCTTTTTTCGCGCGATTCCGGGAGCGTTAGCACGTTGGATAGCCGGACGGATAGAAACAATGCTTGTAAACACAAATCAAGAATATAAAGTCCATTATCCAGCCGCAGAGATACAGGAGTTTGCCGAATCTGTACTTCCGGAAGTTGATCAATACTTTGTGGGGCATTTTCACCTTGACCAGGAAATTAAGGTGGAAGGATCTTCTGGAGTTTTAAGGATTGTACCGGACTGGCTTTCACAACGAAAAGTTTTTAAGCTCAATCCAACAGGAGAACTGGAAGTTTTACGTTTTGAAAACGGATCATTGAATCCGGAATTCTGAAAACAGATCATTGAATCCGGAACACGGAATAATATTTACTGATCACTCAGCAGTGGCTGCATCTCAGGTGGTGTGTTGAAATCGAGTGGTTTCAATGCTTTTCCAGGTGTTTGTATTTCACTGAAGAACATCAGCCACTTGTTGTTTCCGGAATAGTCCTCTATGCTGATTTTTCTTGGAAATGGCAGATTATAATGTTTTTGATAAAGCGGAATTGCGGCACTGTACTCCAACAAACCATTGAGAGATTTCCGCATCGATACAATTTGTCCGGAAATATTATAGCGAACACGTATTTCGGAAACGCCTTGTATGAGCTGTAAATCACCGGTTGGGAGAATTTTACGCTGCCAGTTTGGAGTTTTTTCAGGAAGTTTGCCAAGAATCAGCCATTTTAGTTCTGTCAATGTGAGATCCATCCCCAGCCATGTTTGACGGACTTCCCGTTTGTTTTCAGTAAGAACGAAGTTATTTTGCTGATAATTCAGGATCAAAAACTTTTTGGAACTGGCACGCAGTTCATAGATCAATGAACCAACCAGTGGAGTAAAAATACTAAGTTTTAATTCTGAGCCTCTGGAAATCTGCAGCTGCATTTCACCGCTGTGCTTTCCTTCAGGATGCTTAAAAAGAATCCTTCCGGAAAGAGAATAATCTCCTCCTGATAATCGCAGGGTTTCGACTTGTGCATGGGAAAGTCCAGCAGGTTCGTGGCCGGAAAATGAAGAGCAGCCTGTTAAAAACAGGATGCCGGCAAAAACTAAGTTGAAAAGCCTCAAGGAAAGTCTGAGGCTCAATCTTCGTCTTGCATAAACACTTTCTCGGCTACGAGAAAGATGGAGACGTAAAGACCTGCAATCACAGCAACTGTGACCAGGATATTCATTTCATGCATGATTCCTCTTAACATGTTGTTGCTAAAATGTTAGACTTTATGCTAGCTATTATTTTGCGTAGAAGCAATTAAATTTTGTCGAACTTAAGATATTTTTAAAAATGAAAAGAGATTTTATCTCAATTCTTGATTGGACAAGTGAGGAGATACGTAATAATATTGACCTTGCTGTTGAGTTGAAGCAGCAAACAAAAGAAGGTCAGTGTCCGCAGTTATTGCAGAGAAAAACCTTTGGACTCTTTTTTCATAAGCCTTCTTTACGAACACGTCTTTCCTTTGAGGTAGGAATCGCTCAGCTTGGCGGAGCATCAATGGTGCTTTCTGAAAAGGATTTTAAAATTGGCGAAAGAGAAACCGTGAGTGATGTCGCCAGGGTTATGTCACGTTTTGTGGATGGAATTCTGATCCGTACATTTTCGCATCAATTGGTATTGGATTTAGCGGAACATGCGACTGTGCCTGTTGTTAATATGCTGACTGATTTCAACCATCCCTGTCAGGTGATGTCGGATATGCTGACGATCAAGGAAAAACTGGGGCGAATCGATAATGTGCGTATCGCATATGTTGGTGACAGTAATAACATGACTATTTCCTGGTTAAATCTCGCCGCGCGTATTCCGCTGGATTTACGGATTGCAACTGCGCCTGAAACTATGCCTGATATGAAACACGTCAATGAAATAAAAGAACTCGGCATTTCAACCATCAAAGTTACTAACTCTGCAAAGGAAGCTGTGGATGGCGCGGAAGCCCTCTACACTGATGTCTGGGCCAGCATGGGGGAAAAAGATAAGATTGCGGAAAGGGAGCGTATTTTAAGAGATTTTCAAATTAATTCAAACCTTTTGAAATATGCAGCAAAAGACGCGCTTGTGCTACACTGTTTACCAGCTGAAAGGGGCAAGGAAATAACTGATGAAGTGCTTGAAGGGCGCCAATCAGTAGTTTTTGATCAGGCTGAGAACAGGTTGCACGCGCAAAAAGCAATCCTCGTACAATTGGAAAAATGGCGTACAGTTTGACTCAATTATTTAACAACTATTAAGATTCATTATGTCTGAAATCGCTACACTAAATCTACCGGACGGTAAATCTTTGGAACTTCCGGTTTTGACAGGTACAAAAAACGAAAAAGCAATCGACATTTCAAATTTGCGTAAGAAAACCGGACACATCACACTTGACCCTGGTTTTGTCAATACAGGTTCCTGCGAAAGTGCGATCACTTTTCTGGATGGAGAACAAGGAGTATTACAGTTCAGGGGTTACCCGATTGAACAATTGGCAGCAAAGTCAACTTTTATGGAAGTGGCCTATTTGCTGATTCACGGCGAACTGCCAAATAAACTGCAGTTAGAAAGCTTTGCTGATCGCGTCAGTTGGCATGCAATGATTCATGAAGATATGAGGCACTTCTTCGATGGATTTTCTCAAAATGCTCATCCAATGGTGATTCTTTCTTCAATGATTTCTTCACTTTCTGCTTATTATGTAGAAGCATCTGGAAAAGC
>MPMC02210931.1_pt1 | contig 19348 bp, 22 predicted proteins | sample 1617281 | NCBI WGS metagenome assembly MPMC02 (sample SAMN05944809, study PRJNA350692) | marine metagenome | biome: marine; feature: ODZ; material: water; isolation source: 100 m water sample filtered on 30 um supor filter | place: Pacific Ocean | collected 2012-04-09 | depth 100m m | reverse complement strand
TTTTTGTCCTTCGATACATTATAACTTACTCGAAGAAAAAAAATAAAATATATCAATGTACTCCAGTGTCATCGGTCAGCGTTACAAAGCTCCCCAAACAAGTGCTATTTGGTCCTACGAAGAAAGGGTCAAAACTATGCGCTCTTTGTGGGTCGCCCTTGCAGAGAACCAAAAACAACTCGGTGTTTCGTGCATAACTCAGGAGGGCATAGACATAATGAAGCAGCAAGTTGAAAACATAAATGTGCAAGCTATAAACGATTACGAAGAAAAGTATCACCACGATATTATGGCGCATTTGCAGGCGTATTGTGACCTTTGTCCAGCTGCAAGTAGCTTTATCCATCTGGGAGCTACAAGCAACTACATAAACGACAACTGCGAGCTCATACTCGTAAAAAAGAGCTTCAAAATATTACACAAAAAACTTCTATGTCTTATGGAAATAATCAAAAATATTTCACTGATGTATGCAGATGTTCCAACACTGGCATACACGCATTTGCAAAAAGCACAGCTAATAACCATCGGAAAGCGCTTCACAATGTACTACGACGAACTGCATATGGTGCTGTCGAAATGGAATTACCACGTGGAAAATACTCGCTTCCGAGGTTTATGTGGTACTGTAGGAAGTGAAGACACCTTGTTAGAGCTGCTGCAAAGTCGTGAAAAATGCAGGCAACTAAACGCCAATCTTGCAAACCATTTTGGTTTCGACAACGTTTTCGAGGTATGCAACCAGACATACAGCAGGTCCATAGACGTGGAAACACTGCATTGCCTTTCTTTGTTGTGCCAAACTATTTACAAAATTATGAACGACATACGGCTTCTGAGCTCAAAGGAAGAAATTTACGAAGCTTTTGGGCAAGACCAAGTTGGCTCCAGTGCAATGCCTTACAAGCGCAACCCCATAAACTGCGAAAAACTATGCTCATTGTGCAGGTATGTTGTTACACAAGAAATGGGAATGATACACACATATATGAACCAATGGCTCGAAAGGTCACTTGACGACTCTGCAATCAAGCGCATAGTAATGCCTGAAGCATTTTTGTTGTGCGAGCATATACTCGATAGTTCATGCAAAACACTTAAAACTTTGTGTTTTGACACAGAAAAAATAAAAAGCAATGTACAAGAGCACATAAAGTGTATTGTTTCTGAAAAAATAATTTTAAAAGGCGTACAAGAAGGCTACAGCAGAAATGAAGTCCATGAATGGCTGCGTCAAAAGATTTTATACAACAATGAAAATACTGCATTGGAAAAGCTTTCAGAAAACATTTCATCTAACCCCCAAGACTACATAGGTAACTGCATAGACATTGTGCACGATTATTATTCTTCTTCGAATGCACACAGGGGAGAGCAAGAAAATATTACTTTGTAGTCATATAGAACACCAAGTATGTATTGCCTCATCGCTGGCCAAGTGTCAAACGACACCAAAGTTCCCTTGTGATAAAGTTTGAAAACATTCACATTGCAAAGCACATCATATTTGTTCATAACAAGAATATCACAGTTGTTTACATACAGTGCCACAAGTAGGTTATCCAGGTTCAAATAGTTGCATTGGCGTCCTCGCCCAGTTGTTGCTCCAACTTCTTTGCCTTCGATGACTATTTGTTCCAGCACAGGGTCATTACGAGGCTGCCATTCCATAGTGCCCACATAGGTATCATACGCTTTTGCAACTCCATAAATATGTCGAATACTTTTTATTTGAATACCCGTATTGATTGCTCCTGCCACTGTACAAGTCGATGAGGTACAATATGGGTAGTTGTTTGTCCAGTTAATATCGAGCTCAAACCCTTGGGCTCCTTCGAGCAATACCTTTTCAAAAGCATTTTGTTGCCAAAAATGTCGCATATCCACAAGTTGTACACCAAGCAATGCAAGTTCTTCTTTGAAGTCTTGAGCACGCTTTCCAGTGCGTAGCATTTTCAACGAATATGTAGGTCCAACTCCAGAACCAGTTGTTCCAATTTTGTTATTTTTTTGGTCGTATTCTATGCAGTCACTGGAAATAATATGTGTTGCATTGCTTACCATTAATTTTCCTTGTGTCATTATGTCGTATTTTTGAAGCATTTTTAGCTCTTCTGAAAGCTTAGCTATGTCCAATACGCAATCGCTGCATATCAAGCATTTTCCTTGATGTAAGATGCCGATGGGAAGCTGATGCAATACAATCTTTTTGTCATCTACATACACAGTGTGCCCAGCATTACCAGAACCATTGAAACGAACACATAGGTCATAGTGCTCTTTTTTAAGGAGCGAATGCACTACTTTGCCTTTTCCTTCGTCTCCAAACGAAGTTCCGACAACAATGTCGCACAACATATAGTTTAGTTTGTAATATTTTTTTATGCAAAAAATATATAAAATGAAAATTCTCGACGACACCAAGCTTGATTTTTCCGACGTACTTATGGTCCCACAACCAAACGAGTACACGTCTAGGAAAGGGGTCAGTTTGCAGCGCACAATGAACTTCAAGTACGGTTCTTTTATATGGACAGGTACGCCGGTTATGGTGTCAAATATGGATACCACCGGAACAGTTGAAATGGCTCTTGCATTGCAACAACATGACGTAATTACCGTGCTGCATAAGTACTATAAAGCTATGGACATTCCCCAAGAGCTGAACACCAACAACTTTGCTATTTCATGCGGTATGAGCTCAGAAGACCTTTCGAACTTGCACCATATAATGTCCGAAAGACCAGACATAAAGTTCATTTGTATGGACGTAGCAAATGGGTATATGCAAAAATTTGTGGAAACTTGCTCGGAAGTACGAAAAAGCTATCCAGACAAAGTTATTATTGCAGGTAACGTATGCACGTCCGAAGGTGTTATGAACCTTGTGATGAACGGCAAAGTAGACATAGTCAAAGTAGGCATTGGAAGCGGTAGCTGCTGTACGACTCGCAAGAAAACAGGTATTGGAATGCCTCAACTAAGCGCAGTTATCGAGTGTGCAAACACAGCCCATGGACTTGGTGCTCATATTATCAGTGATGGAGGTCTGCAAGTCGTCGGTGATTTTTCAAAAGCCTTCGGAGCAGGAGCAGATTTCGTAATGAGTGGCTCAATATTTGCAGCACATTACGAAAGCGGTGGTGTTATAATCCAGGAAAATGGAAAGCAATACAAAGTATTTTATGGAATGAGCTCAAAAGAAGCTATGGATAAGTATTCCAACGGTGTTGCCAGCTACCGCAGTAGCGAAGGAAAGGCTGTCAAGCTAGCTTACCGTGGTGAAGTCAAAGACACCATACACGATATACTAGGAGGCATAAGGTCTTGTATGACGTACATAGGAGCAAAGAAGCTGAAAGACATACCTAAGTGCACAACGTTTGTGCGTGTAAACAGGCAACTCAACACTATTTACAATAATGTTGAAATTTAAAAATTATTTATTTTAAAATTCATAATAAATAAATTATTATGGAACGGCCAGATTGGGATACCTATTTTAAAAACATTGTGCTGGTCACAAAAGACAGGTCTCCATGCGAAAGGCTGCATGTAGGGTGTCTGTTGGTGCACGACAACCGAATTATTGCACAGGGTTATAACGGCTTTTTACCTGGTGTTGAACATACCTCTTTAATGCGTGATGGACACGAGCAGGCAACAGTACACGCAGAGCAAAATGCAATTGTAGACTGTGCAAAGCGTGGTGTATCGTGCAATAACTGCACTGCATATGTAACCCATTACCCTTGTGTGATATGCATGCGGCTTATGTGTGCAGCAGGCATAAAGGATATCAAATACATTGAGGATTATCGTAATGATCCACTTTGTGAAACATTTTCAACCATGGCAAATGTACCATTGAAACGTTTATAAAATTTTTCATATTTTCAATGAAAAAATAAAAATTACTTTGTGAAAGATATGTCACATGACTCATTATTACAAAACTTTGAATCATTTCCATCGCTGTTGCAAAAAGCAGACCAGTCAATAGATTTTATTTTGCTAAGGCGTTCTTGATATTGCTCCTTAGTTATACCTTCGTATGGCATTTGGGCATACTCTCCTGCTTCTGTATGAGGTAACATACTAACAGATTTAATAAGATGTATGTATTGACCAAGCATTTGCTCGATTTGGTTTCCTTCTCGTTCTTTATCGAAGTACACAGTACAAGAAACCATATTATCCGAGTAGTGACGCTGCATCATTGTCAAAAGAGAGAACTGTTCCCAAGCACTAACATCTGTTGCCTTACGAGTACATCCTTGATCAATAGGGAACTCGAAAACATACGTGTTATCACTGTACACATCCTTTTCGTGTGGCACACCGTTTTGCACCAATACATCAGCAATGGGTGAGTTCATAGCAATACGAATACGTCTTATTGCATACTTGAATGTTGGAAAATGGACACCCGAAGATACACCTGTAAGCTGGCTAATGGTTCCGGAAGGCTTGATAGTAGTAACTCGAATACTCTTGGGAACACCAGCTTGTTCTGCTAAGAAAGTGTTTTCAGCTCGCACTACTTTATAGCATTGACGAAGCTTGCGGCTTAGATAAGCAGCACCAATTTTGTCCATCCAGTCAGCAACACCAGAAAGGGAAACGCCAATACGTCTGTTACGAGCAATAACAGTGTTGGTTTCAGGACGATGGGTAGCAAGCAATGAAACCGTCGATGCATAGAAAGTAGCGTATTTTATAGCTTGGTAAAGTACTGCATCATTCAGTTCTCCCTTGTTATTTACACAGCGTGTAGGAAACACTTCTGCAAGGTTGCATAGCTCGTATGACTCCAAGGGAATTTCACTGCATGGATTGCTCAGCGTTGCCTTGTCAGGCATCTCGTCCGTGAAACGGCCAAACTTCTGGATGTTAATCAAGTTAAAAATACCAGGCTCACCATTGTCACGAATGCGCTCGGCAATATTAGGAATACGAAGAAAGTCTTCGTCTTTCTCGAGCATAACAGTGTTGTTGCTCATCCATCCGATTTCCATGCGTTCAGGGTTTAAGGAGTAATTTTTCAAATTCAAGAATGTATCTGAATGTACATTTCCAAGTGCAATTTGTGCGCTTCGTCGGATGTTTCCTGCAACTACGCAAGCACCAATAGAATTCATAACGTCAGCAACGCATCGAACTTCGTTGATTTCACCTTTTAGGTATCGCTTCATAACAGCATGAACACGCTCGTGAAGCTTAATCAATGGGTCAGGACCGCTTGCAATGCCTCCAAAACCTTTGATAATTGCACCAGCAGGACGCACCATAGAGTAGTCAAATTCAGGCATTTTGTTACGCATATTTTCTTTTACATAGTATTCTTCTGAAACACTGTCTTTATGGTCTCTCTTGGAATGAGGGATGTAACAACCAAGCAAATACCTCAAAGAAGATACCCAACCTTCGCGACTGTCTTGGACAACAAATTTAACAATTGAGGAAGTGTCAGAAGAAACCTTAGTACAACCCTTCCAAACAGTGTTAAAACCAACACCGACACCATGCATAAGCATGTCCATAGTCCAATCTGCAGCAGCAATAAAGTCAGTTGTATCAACAGCACCACAGTTATTAAGCGCTGCAGAACCAACTCTATCAACATGCTTGGTACCCATTGCCCATAGACCTCTTCCAGGAGGCAAGAAACGCATATTTGCGAGATAAAGCCCGAAGCCAAGAGCATAATTTTGCCAATAATTTTCGTCCCATTGCAAGTAGTTATTCAACATATGACTTTTTCGAATACTGATTACGCCTTGAACAACACGTACCACAGTGTCTCCCCAGTGCTCTTGACCACCATTTTCAAGCTGTCTGCTGTATGTACGGTAGTACGTCACTTCACCAAAACCATTGAACCCGAACTCAGGTTTAACAGCTTTGATACGTTCAATATTTTCACTGTTAAGCACAAACTTGTGTTGGACAAACATTATAAAATAATATAAAATATTATTCTAAATATTTTTTAAACAATAAATTTATTTTCTTAAACGCATACGAGGTGGCGTATCACTTCTTTTTAGTAAAGAAGCATGCTCTTTACCATCGTCTTTTCGTATTACTAAAGGGGAAGGAGTTCTTTTAGTAGGTGTTGAACTTCTTTTTAAAGGAGCAGGAGAAGGAGCTCTTCTTGTAGGAGCAGGAGCAGGAGAGGGAGCTCTTCTTGCAGGAGCAGGAGAGGGAGCTCTTCTTGCGGGAGCAGGAGCAGGAGAGGGAGCTCTTCTTGCGGGAGCAGGAGAAGGAGAGGGAGCTCTTCTAATTGGAATTGAAGATTTCATTGAAACAGGTTCAGGAGAAGGATCTTTTTTAGATGTTCTTGTTCTTGTTCTTGTTCTTCTAGCAGGAACAACAGCAGGAGCAGGAACAACGGCAGGAGCAGGAACAACGGCAGGAACAACGGCAGGAGCGGGAGCAGATGCTTGGTTAATGCGTTTGCCTGTTCTTCCTCTTACAGGCATATATAATGTTATTACAAAATACTTTTAAAATGCTTTGTAAAAATATAAATTTAACGGCGACCTCGACCACGTGCTCTTGCGGGGGCAGGAGCAGGAGCAGCTGCCTTAGCGGGAGCAGCTGCCTTAGCGGGAGCAGCTGCCTTAGCAGGAGCAGGAGCAGGAGCAGGAGCAGGAGCAGGAGCAGCTGCCTTAGCAGGAACAGGAGCGGGAGCGGGAGCAGCAGCAGGAGCTCGAGAAGAACCTCTTCTTCGAGAAGGGGTCGATGTTCTCTTTGATTGTACTGGTGTAGGTGCAGGTGCAGGTGCTTCTTTTACAAGAGTAACAGTAGTCTTAGTAGAAGAAGCAATGCTATATCCTTGCGATACAAAGTGTTTACGCTTAGAATGATATTCTAGCTTAGTACCAAAGTCTGATGTGGAAAGTACAACGGTAGTAGCAGACATATATTATGGCTTATATTTTATTCGTAAATGTAAAAAAGAAATTATCATAGTGTTTTTAAATGCATTATATACCAAAAACAATACATCAGATATGGTATCAGGGCGAAGATAATGTTCCACAAGAATACAAGTATTATGCATCAACGTGGAGAAATTACAATAAAAATTATGAATATTTGCTATGGGACCAAGATGATATAAACAAGCTATTGTGTAGCGTGTATCCTAAATATGTAGAATTTTATGAAGGATTACCGACTATGATACAAAAAATAGATTTTGCAAAATACTGTATAATATATGCATACGGTGGAGTATATGTAGATATGGATTGCGAGTGTTTAAAGCCTATTAATAGCCTGTTTCTAAAGTCAAAAAAGAAACTTTTTGTAGTGTCTCTTGAAGTAGATATATTTGAACAAATTGCTTCTAATTATTATGACACTCTTTATAACAATGGTTGGTTTGCATCTTCCCAGAAAAATGCTCTATGGAAACAGTTAATGAAATATATTTCAAACCAATCAATGGAAAGAGAATGGTACGAAACAAATATCGGATATATTTTCAGAACAACAGGTCCTAAGGCGTTCTCAAGCGTTGTAAATAATTTCACTGAAAAAGAACTCATAAAAAACGGTCTTATTGACCCTATTAAATGGACAGAATACACAAGTCGTTATGATATAGACTATTCAAAGTATAAAGATAGTTATTCAATCCACCATTACGGTAGTAAGAGCATAAATGGTCAGTCATGGCAATCGAATAGCGAAATAATACTTGGTATGTTACTTCATTATTTAAAAAAATATTGGAAGCTTTCAGCAGTTGTTATGCTGCTATTAATTTTAGATCATACAAATTCCATCTTTTAATTGGTTTCCATAATACTCATGTTCAAGTGCTTTTGTTTCTCGTTCTTCGACTACTTTTGCCCAAAACTTCTCGAGCATTGGAAGCTTTTTTGCAAACCATTCTTTGTCACGCAATACTTCATTACAATTGACACGCAACAAGGACCAGTAAATAGTGTCTGTTATAATTTTTTGACCGTTCATAAGACGAAGATGAACGCTATCTTTCCAATCCATTAAAAAGGAAGTGTCTTTGTGCATTTCCAATGGACTGTACTCGTATTCTTCTACTCCATTATCTGAAAGATACTCGACGATAATGCCTCTTTCGTGTTTAAAAGTACCATCTATGAACTCATCTATGGAATGTGTAATGAAATTGCATTCGAAAAAGTGTGTGATATTCAAATCAAGAACTTCCATTTGTAGTTGCATTTGTTCGTAATACAATTGACTTATATGCCCATCGACAACTCGTGAAGTAGGACATTTGATTTCAATGTTTATCAAGTCGTTGGTGACGCCGTCTGTTGAAGCTCCTATGAAATTATACATAGGATGTTTGATAAGCCCGAACTCATACGTATTTCGTCCACTACGGTAATCATATATCATATTTGCAAGCGGTTCATATAGTTCTCCGTATGTTGTGTAAATGTTTTTGATATTCTTTGAGTACTTTCCATAATGAGCTTTCTCGATTATCATCGACTTTATCGTCTTGGACTCAAGTTTGTCTGTTATTTTGGCCACAACACTTGCCGTGACGCATTCATGTCTGGCTCGTAGCCATTCTTCTGACTTCTGAGCAGTCATAGTCCGTTTGTTGAACTCGGCTATCCGAACGTCACAATGGTCTTGTTCCATAATATGTTCCATCGGAACTACTGGTAGTCCATTGATAAATTCCTTGTTACAAAAACTACAAATCTTTTCATTGATGAGAGAATCATAAATACAGTTGTGACCATGAGTTGCAAAAGTAAACTTCTTCTTCTCAAAATTATTTTGAAGAGAAATATTTTCTTGAAATTTTTCTTTCATATTTATTTCATCAAGTGAGTGTTGTTTTAGCACTTCGTTCGTCAAGTTTCGTGAATTGTCCGTAAATTTTCGTGAATTGTCCGTAACAACTTCCATCTTGTCCGTAACAACTTCCATCTTGTCCGTAACAACTTCCATCTTGTCCGTAACAACTTTGGGTACGAGAGGATTCTCCCGTTTGATGACCATGGTGAACTTCTTCCGTAACATTGTACCTACAATTAGTTTACTTCAGTTTTTTAATAAATTATAAATGTAAGATGGACTTAAACGACGGTTATATCTTATTGAACAAGAACTTTATCAGTTCAGGACGCCATAGCCGTGTGTTTGTTGGGTTAAGTCCAACTAAGACAAAGACTGCAGTTAAGTTGTTCAAAGACAACAAGGTATATAACCGTGAAATTTCCATCTTAAAAGAGCTGCATAACAAAGCTAATGTTCCAACTGTTTTGTGTACCGGTAGCATTAAAGACGTTATGTATTATATAGTTATGCACTATTACACTACATCGCTTCACGATTTCATAAAAAACAACTCTAAATTAAGCCTTGAAGAAGGACTTTACTTATTTTACGAACTGGTACTATGCCTCGAAGAAATACATTCACATGATATAATACATCGAGACATAAAACCAATGAATATTATGCTGCATAATAAGTCTATGATCATCATCGACTTTAGTCTAGCTACGCATAAAGACAATAAGATGTCAATCAACGTAATAGGTTCACCAATTTTTATGAGCATCAATGCTCATAGAAAGGAGTTAAAAAAATATACTTACAAGGATGACATTATGTCTTGTTATTACACCTTTTTGTACTGCATAGAAGGCTCATTGCCATGGTCCAATATACCTGCGTTAGTGCCAAAGTCAAGACTATTTGAAGAAATACATTTTCAGAAAAGCATTTTCAAAAGTGACTATGATTATTTATGCAAAAATGACCACTCAGATATCGTGCTTGAAATAGAAAACTTTTTTGAAAAAGAAGGCATATCACTGTCTTATATAAAAGAAAAATTGTACGAAAAAATCGATGTCAAAAATAGTCATAGTATATTTTAACATATGGATATTATTGAAGGAACAACACAACTCTTTCAGCCCGTAGTGAATAAAAGCTTAGTCATCAAAAGCAAAGAAGATGAGCTTATGGAAACCTTGTTGGCTTTCTTTAAAATAGAGAGCAACTTAGCTATTATGATACCTATTTTAAAGGGTGAAACACATATTTCGCTACGTCTCATAGACTACTTTGTCACCAACTATTCTAAGCTGTACAACACCAAGTATGAAATAAGAAAAGTCCGTAATGGGAAGGTGGTTTCCAACCTCTTTTTTGTGCATACTTACTATAAATCACAGCTTAAATCATACAGCAAAAAGCTCTTTGATCCGTTTTGCAGACGTTCACGTATATGGTTAGAATACAATAACGGACAATCAATCCATACTACCATAGGCCAGCTGAACTTTTTCAGATGGGCCATTGAAAACCTTATTATCGAGTATATCGAAAAAAATTATAATATTATTTCAAAACAAATGAATGAAAAAGAACCAAACACTTCAACAGTGTCTGCGTCCAAGATTATTTCTGGTCATAAGTGTCGTATAACGCTTAATTTTGATTAATTGTCTAGTCTTTTAGTCTTTTAGTCTTTTAGTCTTTTAGTCTTTTAGTCTTCTCTCATTTTTCTTTGTTCTTCAACAGCGCCCTTTAAAACACTGTTGATAATTCCTCTTTGCTGCATATATGAGCTCAAAGCACGAGTATCTTTTGGAAAGCACATTCCACCGAAGCTATACTTACCGTCTGTGCCAGGAACCTTAGTATGCATAGGGTGTATCCAGCCATTCTTCAAGCACATATCTATTATTGTGTCATAGCTTTGTTGATTATGGCCTACCAGTGCATGTATTTCATTGAAGAATTGTACCTTGACTGCATAGAAGCAGTTACATGTAAGCTTCATTACTTCGGACTCGAAAGCAGTACAAATTGATATCCTTGCTGTTTTGAAAGCCATTGCGTAGAAATTTCGAATCATATTTAAGCTTTCATCGCATGTATTTTTAGTGCGTCCCAAGACAATATGATTTTGGTTTTTAAAGTCATCGAATGCAGTCGTCGCAGTTAGAAACTCTGGGTTATGTATAACGTTTAGGCCGTACTTTTCCATAAGTTCATCACTTGTACCTGGTGTTACCGTGCTTTTTATGACGACAGGTCCTTTAAATGTTACAATATCAAGTGCCTTACAACTTTCATGGATAGCCTGAGTATCATAACATTTCTTTTCTTCGTCGTACAGTGTTGGTAAGCATAGAAATATTATTTCTGAATTTTGAATTACTTCTTCAAGTGTTCCAATATTTTTATATTTGTCATACGCATAAATATTATGACCTTTTTCTTTGAAACAGTCGACTAACGAGCCTCCAACAAAGCCACATCCAATAACGCCTATATGCATATTTCTTAAAGTATGTACATAGAAAAATAAAATAAAAAAGACGCATTAACTACTTACTTTTTGGACAAGACGGCAGCGACTGGAGTAATACCTGTCAAAACGGTAGGAATAACAGTGTTATCAGCTAATGGGTTGAACATAGGAGACTTGTCAATGTTTTCAAGAGTAACACGGTTCAATTCAGGCAAGCTGATGCTCTTAGCATGAAAAGCGTTGACGTAGTCGCTAGAGCCACCTCCTTGCTGGTTAGCAGGAGCTTGCTGGACTTGCTGGACTTGCTGGACTTGCTGTACAACAGGCATAGCTTCAAATGGGGCGTAAGAACACAACGACGACATTACTTATACTTAGAGCAAATAAAAAAATTTATTTCAATTTATTCTTGTATAATGTTAATTTCTGAGAAGTATTTATAGTTCTTAACGGAATAAGCTTCAATAAAGTCTTATCATACTTTTGACCTGTAAAATCAGGCACGTTTATGCTCATATTCTTGTTCAATTTTGTAATTAGATTGTTATTGTCTACAAGCACAATGTTTTTGTCATTTAAAAAGGTATGCTTTTTAAAGAGCTTACTAAGAGGCTTAGTATAATTTCCATCTTGGATAACACAGTTCTTCCTGCTCCAAAACTCCAATAACGACACTTCTTGTTTTGGTGTAAAAAGATGCGAAATTATCTTTTTGGCATACAGCTTTTCTGCAGCCGTCCAAATGCATACATGGTCAAACTTTTCAAACACAGCGTTTAAAAATGACAAAGCATGTGGTCGTATGATAACGTAGTAATACAGTCCATTGATTATAAATGTTATATCAGACTGTTTTTTAAATTTATCATTTGGACTTATTGACATATGCTTTGTATGTATCAACGTTTCATCGATGTCAAGCACTATACAGCTATTAAAAGAGCTCTTCTTTTTGAGCATTATATATTAATGTAATATAATTATAAAAAATTATTCCTTGATAAAGTGATGGGAAATGTAGCGTTGCAAGTTAAAGTAAGAAAGCTTGGTATCCTTTTCACCCTTGTTGTTAACCTTGAAAGCTTCAGGAAGTCCCAACAAAGTCTTTAGTTCCTTGTCGTTTTCGTATCGGATAATACGGCGGTCTTCAGGGTCTTGAAGGTTCTTTTCGACAATACGTTCGTGAATCTTCTTGACGGCATCAGTTCTAGAAAGAGAGTCAACAGAGTCAACACCAATATAAGCAGCTAATTGAGGAGTAATCTTGGTAGCAACAGCAAAGCCAGCTTGAGAAGTTCTGGTACGCTTTTCTTTCTTCTTGGAGTTCTTGTTTTCCTTGAGTTCCTTCTCGTGCATAGTCTTCATAGTTCGAACAGACTTAATAGCATCCTTAGTCTCATTGATTACGCGTTGAAGAGACACAACAAGAGAAGCATTCATAGAAGCATAGTTAACAGTTACTTCTTCAACCACGGCAGGAGCGGGGGTATCTACGACTGAAGCAGCAACAGGAGCAGGAGCAGGAGCAGGAGCAGGTTCTTCTTTTTTGGTAGTCTTCTTCTTAGTAGGGGCGGGGGCGGGGGCAGCAGGAGTAGGTTCCGGCTCAGCGACAACAGGGGTAGCAGCGGCGGCTTTGGCCTTGGTAGTCTTGGTGTTAGTACGAGGCATTTATAAACTAATGTAACTTATTTTTTACGGTGTTTTAACGCATAAGTTTTTAAAATTATAAACTAATATATGCAGTATTTAATGCGTTAGAAATAATGTTTTAATTTAAAGGAAATACAATGGATGATATTAATAATATACTTTCAAAAATAAAAGACCAAAGCTCTCAGGAACAGTCTATACTTCAAAGAAACGAAGTATACGTGCGTCTAAGCGATAACATTGTGTACATTGTTTCATGTAATCGTGTGATTGTTCCAATAATTTTATAATTACTAATTATAGTATGAAGCTCTTTATTTCGAGTTGCAACTTTAAAGAAAATCAAAATGTAGACGGTAGTAGTCTTGCATACAGGATACCATGTATACAGTTTGAAAAAAATGGATGGAAAATAGCTTGTATTACAGAGTTACCAATTCTTACTTTTGGAATTATTGAACGTATGTATGGTTGTAGACCAACCACAATACTTATATGGATGTGTGGTACCTATGTAAATAGCAATAAGCCCTTTTTATGGCGCATAAGAAAATATAAGCACAATGTTAAGATGTATTGGTATATAGATGATATTCATAACAACACCAAGACACGTGCTAATTTTTTCAATTATTTTGATTTAATACTTAATTCGTATGCTTACTGCTTTAATTTGTTTTACAAATCACGCATAAAAACATACTGGTTTCCGCACTATGTAAACGAAAACTTGTTGAAAGAAATAACATACAATGAAACACCAATTCAAAAGATATTCCTGTCAGGACAAGTAACAGAAAACGTTTATCCAGCTCGATATAAAGCTCTTTTAATAGCAAAAGATAACAAAAATATACAGTGCATTGGACATCCAGGATACAATGACAGAAATAAGCACAAATATTGTGGTAGTAAATACTATTCTTTAATCAACACTTATTTAGCTGCATTTACATGCTGTGCAAAAAAAGACAGACCATATATAGTAGCTAAGTTCTTTGAAATTATAGCGTCTGGAGCTCTTTTGATTGCATACGATGAACACGTAAAACAAGAGCTAAAACAGCTTGGATTTATTGACAATGTAAACTATGTAAGCTGTACATTGGAAAATATGCAAGAAGTGTTTGACTACGTGCTTGAACCTTGTAATCAAAAGGAAATAAACACTATAAGAAGGAATGGTTTTGAGCTATCTAAAAAAAATGCATACCTTTGTAACAGAGTAAACAATTTTTGCGAATACATTGAGGCATAAAATATATTACTTGAAGTAAATACGTTACTTGAAGTAAATATGATATTAGAAAAACTATGGGCACAGTTAATGGAAGAATTTACCAAGCAACGTAGTAAAGATATGATTTTTGAAACTATTTTGAAGCCTTTCGGTATGTATATTTTTCAACTTTCTCTTCCTTATTTAGTAGTTATCGTCTTACTCCTTCTTGTCAATGCAGTTATAGTTGGCATAGCATTGTTCAAAATAACTGAAATGTGAGCTATCGTCTACATAATTACCATAAATATATAAAAGTGTATCTGACAGCATCTGTGCTGTTTCATTGAGCATATCATCAAATAATTGAACCTTAAATACGTGTATTTTAAAGAATGGATCATTTAACATATTTTCTATTGCTGCTGTATTTTCATCATACAATAGTATTACTATGTCTGGCATATAATTTTTACTATTGAAAACATTCTTATATATCGAGTACTCTCTTGTTGTACATCGTTCTTTTGAAAGCATAAATTGTGGATACAGTACAATATTGTAAATAACATTTACATACACGCTATTATCGGAATTCCATAACAATCTCATATAGTTTAACAGCTCTGCAAACGATGGTTCATTATTGTGTAGAAAATCACAATTTTGTCCATCTTCCAATTCTTCGTTTTCCAGTTCTTGCAGTTCATGGCTCTTTGTCATACACTTAAACAACTCTTTGACTAAATGTGGTTTCGACGTTTCTATTGAGATACGCATTTAAAATAATAAACATATTTATAACCGTATTTGAACATTATTTTCTACAATACATTATATAATGGAAGTTCCCGTATATCTTTTCTTGGGCCTACTCGGTACTGGGCTCTACATGAAAAATAAGCAGCCAGCATCTGAGCGCTTCGAGAATAACTCAAATGACCATACTTTAGTCAAGCAGTCTGGTGGTAAGAATATTTACGAGTCTACAGAGTATGATAATGTTACTCGTACTGAATTTGAAGCTGTCAACAACAACTGGCAGAAAAGCTATGACACCATAAACACTAACATTGTACCTTTTTATTTTAATACTCTTAAAGAAGACGATAAACAAAAAAGGATTGTCAATCCCAACTATGACCCCAAGCTTGCAACAAAAGTCCCAGAACAGTTCAAGGAAATGTTAACCACTGGCGAACAACAAAAGCCAAAAGAGCTTGTAAACCCATACAATGCAACTTTAGAAACTTCCACTTGGGATACCATGGTCCCTGACCAAGGCAAAGACTTGCGCCACGCAAACATGGTACCCTTTTTTGGCAGCAGAGTGACCCAAAATGTCAATGCTGGAGATACATTACGCAAAGTAGAAACTTTCACAGGTCAATTAGGACTAAACAAACAGCATAAAGAAGAAGTAGCACCACACTTTGAACCTACTGCTGGTCTTACAAATGTAAATGGTTCTTATGTAAAAGAGCGTGATATGTCACGTTATATTCCAAACAACATTGGAAAAAAGAACAATGAAACCCCTTTTGAAAAGGTTTATGTAGGTCCAGGACTAAACGATGGTTATACTGCTAAACCAAGCGGTGGTTTCCATAACTCATTGCGTGTTGTACCAAAGACTACAGAAGAGCTCTTAGTTAATCCTAAGTTTGAAAAAGAAGGACGCATTAACACAGGTAAAGGTGAAACTGAAAAGGGTACACTCAAGATGGAAGTGCACAAAAACAGACCTGAATTGCTTGTAGAAAACAACAACGGTGAACGTAACTTTACGACTACTGGTACCATGAAGGAAGCTATTGCTATTCCAGAGTACATTATTCGAGACACTAGCAAAAAGAACAACAAAGCTGCTATGAACGCTGCAGCACCTGCTTCGGAAAAGCATCATCTTTCTGAAAATATGATGGCCAAAAGCAAGAAATCAACTCGCAAAAATTATGAAAACACACCTTATCGTAACATTGCTGCCAATGTAAAGAAGGCAGGAGATTACGGTAAGACTGGATGGTCTATGAAGCCCAATGAACGTATGACTACTGGTACCAAGCAGTTTAGTACCTTTGTCAAGGGCAATCGAGCAAAAGGTTCCATTTATAACAGCGACAAAGCTCGTGATACCAAAAAACAACAATACACAAAGGCCCATCGTGCTTTTGGTAATGCAGCCTCTAACAAGCATAAAGGAAAAGTGTACAACGTTGACGAAAGAGCTAAAGGTACTATTCGTCAACAAACAGAAAAGAACAAGTACAAAGCTATTGCCAGTGCAGTTGACAAGAAGCCACGGTCTTACAAGGCTGCTTATGCTATGGAGCAAAACTATGACAAAGAAATAATAACCAAGATGCCTAAGCGTTCTGGTTCTGGTGTCAAAGTTGTCAATGGTTCCGAAACCATTACTATGGAAACGAAGAAGATTGACTATGACCGTGTCAATAGCCGTGCTTTTGCAAAAGACAGTGGTTCTGGTAATGTTTTCAATCCAGAAAATATTTCCAAGGACACTATGACCAGCTATAAAAATTCTCTTTCAAATGATTATCAACAAGAACGGTATAATCCTGACTTGTTAAATGCACACAAGTCTAATCCATTGACTCAGAGCTTGATGAGTTACTATTAAACAGCTCCATGAGCTGTGTTTGATTGTAATCATTAAAAAGTTGACGCATATATGCAGTTTTTAATCTATTCATATCTTTGTGTTTTATAAGACACACAAAGCTCCAATTTCTTTCAGGATAATGCTCTTTTATAGTCTTAGCTATGTCTACAAGATACATATTGACAACGCTTTGCATCTGAGTATTAGACACATTATGGCCATTGTTTAACAAAAACTTTATAGTATCTTTGTAACTCTTAAGAAGAGCATCAACGTGGTCTTTTTCATTTGTTGTATTACATACAACAGCTACTTTGTTTAAAAGGTTTACGAGTAAGTCTCCTATTATTTCTTCTTTTAATGCACTTAAAATAACGTTAGTATTTAATACTTTCAAATATTCCAAGTCATATAACCGCTTGATGTCTCCTTGTAAAATACGTTCACGTATTTCAAGTATAGTTTGATTTAATGATAACTGCAAAATACAGCCATTATTTTTCAAATAATTTAAGTATTGACGATTACATACAAAGAATAGTTCAGTTATTTTATCTGATTCAGGAAGCTGATTCACATTTGCATCACACTTGATTAAATATTTTGTAACCTTTTGAAAGCGGTTATCGAGCATACATTTATAGATTAATGGAAAATAGATGCCTTTGACATTTTGAACAGGTAACTGAACGTCTACCGAGATGTTGTATTTCTTTATAAACGCTATTATCGCGTCATTTCGAGGAGCTTTTTCATTCATTAAAAAATTAAGAGCTTTTAAGTGATAATAATCTTCTCTAAAAACATAAACTTCATCGCGTGCTATTTCGCTTTGGGAAAGCATTTACATAACTTACTGTAATTTTTCGGGTGATACAAAGATATTTTATAGTACTAAATTATAATGCCTGCGCTTTTGTCGGAAGTGTTTAAAGAAACTTCATTTACCATAGATGATGGTCAAATAAAGGCACATTATGGAAAGCCTGCTGAACCTAAGGTTCAACCTGAACCCAAAGTCCAACCTGATAATAACGTTCAGACACCAGAAAAGAAGCAGTGGGAAGAGCGCATAACCATGTTAGTAAAACAAAACAATCAATTACAAGAGCAAATAAAAGCTATGCAACAAAAAGTAGAAACAATTGTACAACAAGGAGGAACAAGATTTGATATAGTAGCTTTTGCGGAACAGAATCCAGTGATAACAATCATCATTATTTTGGTTGGCATAGACCTTTTCAGAAAGGCATTTCTTAAGTAAAAATTTTTCAAGTCATAATACGTATGATATTATGTAATTTAAAGTATTTAGTTGGAGTAGGCAAGACCACCCATACCGGACATGATACGGAGGACATTGTAGTTGACAGCGTACACGCGGACCTTGCAGGCACCAGTGTCAGCGTTCATGGTCAAGTTCAAGGTAGCGTTATCGATACGGGAGAAGTTGGCGCTTCCAGAGGGGTTGTGTTCCTCGGGCTTCAAGGCGAAGGAGTAGACGTTGATACCGGGGGATTCGGGGATGTTGGTGTGGGCCTGGTAGGGCTGGACCAAGTTGAAGTAGCGGCCAGTGCGGAGAGCGAAACGGTCTTGGCCGTTCAACTGAAGCTTAGCAGAGTCAACAGTGTTCAATGCACGGCCAGTCGAACCGATTGGGTCAACAGCGTTGTCTTTGCTTAAAGCAGTGACGGTGGTGTAGTTAGACCATTGGTTGTCAGCGATTTGAGCATCAGTCTGGGCAACCCACACAAGTTCCTTGACGGGGTGGTTGAAGCTCAATTTCAGCTTAGCAGAGGTACCGGTGACAGATTCTTCACCAGTGAACTGGAGCTGTTCGATCAAGTATTCGTGAGAGACTTGAGCGAATCGGCGGCGTTCTTCAGTGTCCAAGTAGACATAGTCCACCCACAAGGAAGCAGAAGAAAGGCTGACAGAAGAAGGGAGAGATTCGTCAGCGATGACCAATTCGGAGAAAGGTCTGAATTCCAAGTTAATCTTGACTTCGTGGTATTGAAGAGCAATCAAGGGAAGAGCCAAACCAGCGTTGCGGCAGAACCAGAATTGCAAAGGAACGAACAAGGTGGTTTCAACGGTGTCTTCCCAGTTCATATATTGAAGAGAATATTGATCAGAAGCATCACCGTGACCGATCATGTCGTCATAACCGTGTCCAGCCATGTGGCGCTTATCCAAACCGCAGGTAAGTTCATACCAGATTTGGAGCCAGTCACCATATTGACGGTCAATACGCTGTCCTCCGATTTCGACTTCCACCTGCTTAATCAAATGGTGACCGACGTGGTCAACCCATCTGAGACTGCCAGAGGTGGCAACAGAGGGGAGAGTGGCCTGCAAGTACACACGACCAATCAAGTCACCGCTGCGGGAAATCAAGGCAGTGACCTTGCGACCGAAGTCAGCAGTTCCGTTGAAGGTTTGTTCAATAGATTCAACGGCAAAGTTAGTGTGACGGCGGTACACAACCTTGAAGTAAGTAATTTGAGGGTTGCCAGTCAGGTAGACATCCTGGGCACCATAAGCGACGATTTGCATTAAACCTCCG
>MPMC02229328.1_pt1 | contig 19355 bp, 17 predicted proteins | sample 1617281 | NCBI WGS metagenome assembly MPMC02 (sample SAMN05944809, study PRJNA350692) | marine metagenome | biome: marine; feature: ODZ; material: water; isolation source: 100 m water sample filtered on 30 um supor filter | place: Pacific Ocean | collected 2012-04-09 | depth 100m m | reverse complement strand
CGCCGTCACCACTATGCTCATCGATCGAGGGCGGCTCGACTTGGCTCGAACATGCCTCGCGACGGTCTTGGAGTCCCACCCCGACCAGCCGCACGCGCGCCTGATGCTGGCCCAACTGTATCTACGCTCCGGCGAACATGAATCGGGCAAGCTGCAACTCGAGAAGATCAAGCCCGGCACCGCCACTTGGCCGGAGGCTGTTCGATTACTGGGCGTCTTGGCCCTGAAGGCCGGCGACTACGAGGGCGCAGTGGACTATTTTCGCAAGGCGCGGACTGCGTCTCCCGAGGACGTGGACCGGGTCGTGGATCTCGCCCAGAGCCTCCGTCTTGCCCGCCGTTACGGCGACGCACGCTCAGAGCTCTTGGTGGCCAAAGCTCAATGGCCCCAAGACACTCGACTCGGGTTTGCGCTCGGGCTGGTGATTCAGTCCATGGAGGGCGATCAGGCCGCCGTCACCACCATGCAAGACGTCCTTCGGGTGGATCCCAGTCACGCGGGCGCTCTGAACTTCATCGGCTTTGTTTGGGCCGACAAGGGGATTCATCTAGATGAGGCAGAGGCCATGATTCGACGGGCCCTCAAACAGAAACCACGCTCGGCGGCGATCAGCGACTCCCTCGGTTGGGTCCTGTTCCGTCAGGGACAGCTTCAGGCAGCGGAGGCTGAACTCCGGCGCGCCGTTGGGCTCCAACCCGAGGAGGCTGAGATTTACTTTCATCTGGGCGAGGTCTTGCGCGCGAGAGGGCTGCGGAGAGACGCGCGCCGCGCTTATGAGCGGGCGATGAACCTCGCGGGAGATGACCGAGAGCGAGCCCTGTATCGCAAAGCTGCGCGCCGTTTGAAGCCATGAGGACAGTCACGTTCATCAGCCTCGCTCTCTTGACGGCCTGTGGCGGCGGTCAGGTGCGACCGGAGGGCGCCGCCGAGCAGCCTCAGGCGTACTTGGACGCCATCAATCGCCGCTCCAACGCGATCAAGGGCCTGACAGCAGAGATCAAGACCGAGATTTGGCGAGGCGGCAAGCGGGTGCGCGCGACCCAATTGGTGGCCGTGGACGGGCAAGGGCGACTCCGGATAGACGTCCTCTCTCCCTTCGGTCAACCGCTCTCCACGCTCGTGAGCGACGGCGGCCGATTGATGATCTACTCCATGGAAAATCGCCGCTTCCTCGTCGGGGCCGCCACGCCCGAGAATCTGGCCCGACTGGTCCCGTTGAAGATCGACCCGAGCGCGTTGTCGGCGCTCCTCCGTGGGGCGATCCCCATCTTGGCGCATGACACGGCGACGGTGGCTTGGGACGCGACGGCAGGCACCCATCAACTGGATCTGCGAGGATCCGCAGGGCGCCAACTCATCGATTTGGAGCCCGACTCGCTCCGAGTTGTTCGTCTACGCCAATGGCAAGGAGGGTCCCTGGTCGTCGATGGTCGGTTCGGGGACTACAGCGGAGGCGGGGACGCGATCATTCCCCAGAGGATGCGCTTCGAATCCCCCGAAGACGATCTCCAGGTCGACCTCAAGGTCACTGATTTTCGGCTCGATCCCTCCTTCACCGAGGCGACTTTTCAGTTGGCGCCCCCACGTGGGGTGGTGGTGGAAGCATTGTGAGCCTTTCGTCTCGACCCTGCCGGGTCTATGATTCCCTCGACTGAGAGGCCCAGTGACTGACCGTCTAAGATTTGGCGAAATCCTCGTGCGGGCCGGCGCGCTCGACCGCGGGACCCTCGACACCGCCCTGGCCGACCTCGGCGAGGAACAGGCGGATTTGGGTGAGGTCCTGGTCCAGAAGGGGCTCATCGACGAGGCTGCGCTCGTGGAGAGTCTGAGTAAAGCCCTCGGCTTACCCACCGTCGATTTGTCGGAGATCATGCCCCAGGAGCGCGCCCTCGACTTAATCCCCCGTGAGGTCTGTGAGATGCACCTTATGCTCCCCATCGAGGTGGAGCAGAGTCGAACCGGTGAGCGTTTGCTGGTCGCCATGGCCAACCCTGCGGACGTTCGAGCCATCAAGAGAGCGACTCGAGAGGCGCGGCTCAGGATTCGGGCTCTCGTCGCGGCGGCACGAGAGATTCGAATCGGGATCGTCGAGTTCTACACCGAGCGAGAGCGGCCGCCGGATCCACAGAGCAAGCGACCCAGCATTCTGGCGGCGTCCGCACCCTCTCGCCCGCCCGCGCCCGCGCCCGCGCCGGCCCGTGGACTCGATATGGACCTGGTGGATGCCATCGACGAGGGGACTGTTCAGCGCCTCACGCGGGGGATGGACTTGAGCTCGCCCCCGCCGATGGCGCCCGCAGAGCCGGGCCCTCGCACGAGCAATCGGGACACGCGCGCCCCGTTGTCGGGTTTTCGACGGCCGGCCACCCTGCCGCCTTTACCGCCGGGCCTCGAGAGCCGAAGCCAAAGGGCTGAGCGGACGACCAACCGACCCACTGCACGACAGAGCGCATTGGCCACCACGCCGCCGGCCACCACGCCTACGTCGCGACACTCTATGGGCAACATCGGTGATGTGGCGCCTTCGACCTCCATCGTAGACAGCGGGCCCAGCGTCGATCTGCGGCGCATCCTCGACCGGTATGTAGGGGAAATCAGCTTAGAAGACGACGCGACGGACGACGTTTTCGAGCATTTTCTCAATCGGTTCGGAGAGGCCCCGCCCGCCTCCTACGAGGCGACGAACGCGGCCTTGGAGGACGCTATAAACGCAGCCCAGAGCCCATCAGTGAAGCTGGTGTTGAGCTTGGTCAGTCAACTGAGCCGCCGTGGACTGATCGACGCCGCCGCGCTTTTCTCCTCTATCGAAACCGAGTGACTCACCCGCTATTGAGCGTCTCTGGGCTCAGCGTCGGCTTTCACACCTCATCGGGGTTCTTGCCGGTGACCGACGGGGTGAGCTTCGACATCGCCGCGGGTGAATCCGTGGCTTTGGTCGGGGAGAGCGGGTGCGGGAAGAGTGTTACCGCCAAAGCCATCCTCGACCTCTTGCCTCGGCCAGCCGCTCGGATCATCAGCGGTGAGGTGCGATTCGACGGCGTGGATTTACGGGCCGCGAACGCGCGGCGGCTTCGTTCGATCCGGGGCCGCGACGTCGGGTTTGTTTTTCAGAATCCAATGACGGTCCTCAACCCTTGCTATCGTGTAGGTGAGCAAATCGCCGAACGACTTCGGCGCTACTCGGACCTTGATCGTCGAGGGGCGGCGGCGCGCGCGGTGTCGCTCCTGGCCGAGGTGGGGATCCCCTCCCCAGAGGAGCGGGCCCGCGCCTATCCCCACGAACTCTCCGGCGGTATGCGCCAGCGCGTAGTCATCGCTATCGGGTTGGCGTGCAATCCGCGTCTCTTGATCGCAGACGAGCCGACCACCGCCTTGGACGTCACCATCCAAGCTCAGCTCATGGACATGCTTCGGACCCAGCAAGAAGCGCGGGGCATGTCCGTGCTCCTCATCACCCACGATCTGGGCCTCGTGGCTCAGTATGTGGACCGGGTGGTGGTGATGTACGCCGGCCAGGTTGTGGAGACCGCGTCCGTTCAGGCGCTGTTCGATGGGCCCCGTCACCCCTATACTCGCGGACTCTTGCGGGCCGTGCCCGGGGTCACAGCGCCCGACGAGGATGGTCGCCTGTGGTCCATCGGAGGCACGGTTCCGTCTCCAGGCGCCCTCCCCACAGGGTGTCGATTCGGGCCTCGCTGCCCTCGAGTCGGTGAGTCTTGCCGGGGCAGCGCGATTTCCATTCGACCCCAAGGACAGCGGGCTGTGCGCTGCGTGGACCCACACGATGAAGACTTCGAAGTCGGTACTTCTCGAAGCGCGTGACCTGCGGGTGCACTACCCCTTGGATCGGCAACGCGTCGTGCGCGCCGTGGATGGGGTGAGCCTGGAGATCAGGGCCGGTGAGACCCTCGGGCTGGTGGGGGAGAGCGGGTGTGGGAAGTCCAGCCTCGGGCGGGCGATGCTCCGCTTGGAGCCCCTGGCCGGCGGGGAGCTCATCGCCTTCGGCCAGGATGTGACGACCGCCACCGGTCGCGCTCTTCGGCCCCTGCGAGAGGGCGCGTCCATGGTGTTCCAAGACCCTCACTCGAGTCTAGATCCCCGGATGACCGTGGGCGACGCCGTCGCTGAGCCGCTCTTTATCCACAGGCGGGGAGATCGCCGCTCTCGGCGAGCGATGGCTGCGGCCCTACTCGAACGGGTTGGGCTGAGTCCCGAGATGGCGCGGCGGCGTCCCCACGCGTTCAGTGGGGGACAACTGCAGCGGGTCGGTATCGCCCGCGCCCTGGCCCTAGATCCCAAGCTGGTCGTCGCCGACGAGCCGGTCAGCGCCCTCGACGTCAGCGTTCAGGCGGGGATCATCAACCTTCTCCGTGACCTCCAACGAGAGCGAGGCCTCAGCTATCTATTCGTGGCCCATGATCTCAAGGTGGTCGAGCTCATCAGCGACCGAGTGGCGGTGATGTATTTGGGGAGGGTGGTAGAGTCGGCCGCGTCAGAGCGGCTCTTCGCGAACCCTAGACACCCCTACACCCGAGCGCTCTTGGCCGCGGCGCCCAAGCCCGATCCGCGAGCGCGTCAACGTCCGGCTCCGCTTCGTGGTGAACCTCCGAGCCCCCTTTCGCCGCCTAAGGGCTGCGCGTTTCATCCCCGCTGTCCTCTGGCGGAGAAGCGATGCGAGGTCGAGGCGGCCCCCTTACGGAGGGACGGGCAGGGTGGGGTGGTCGCCTGCCACTTGGTCCCCCTCGAAGGGTGAGCTAGACTCGACCTTTCGTCGGCGAAGTTAGATCGATTTCGCGCGTCAGCCGTATTGGAGTCCAGAACGGATGATCAAGTTCCTTCTCATGGTCTTTGGCCGCGACAAGGGGAACGCTGGTGTATCCGATGAGGACCTGATGGAGCGGTTTCGAGATGGTGATGCGCGTGCCTTTGAGTCGCTGCTCGAGCGTCACGAGCGAAAGATTTTCAACTTCATCTTTCGTTTCGTTCGCCACCGAGAGCTGGCGAATGATCTCCTGCAGGAGACCTTCTTGCGCGTGGTCAAAAACGCCAAGAGGTACACCCGAAAGGCGAAGTTCACCACCTGGCTCTACACCATCGCCCGGAACCAATGCATCGACGCGCTACGACGCCAGCAGCATCGCCGCCACCGGAGTTTGGACCAACCCGCCGGCCGAGACGCAGACGGCCCGACCCTCTTGGAGCGGGTGCCCGGCAAGAGCCCGGACGGACTCGAACGAACTGACGCCCACGAGATCAGCGCGCGGATTTCCGCGGCCGTTGATGGGCTCAGCGAAGAGCAGAGAGAAGTGTTTGTGATGCGTGAGGTCATGCAGCTGAAGTTCAAAGAGATCGCCGAGGTCGTCGGCGTCTCCGAGAACACCATCAAGAGCCGCATGCGTTACGCTTTAGAGAACCTGAGGCAGGCTCTCGCGGATTACGCCCCCACGGCAGACGCGGAGCCAGAGGCCCAATCGACGGGGAGTCGGACGTGACTACGGCCAACCGAGAAAAGCTCGAAGAGCAGCTCTTGGAGTTGCTCTACGGCGATCTCCCCGACGCCGACGTCGCGGTGTTAGAGGCAGAGTTGGCCGAACACCCGGATCTTCGGGATCGGTTGGACCAGTGGCACGAGGTGCGGCGGGTGGTGGCGGAGATGCCTCTCGCCGAGCCCGACCCTCAGGTGCGTTACGACCTCCTACGCGCGGCCCGAAAGGCCGTCGCTGTACCCGAGCGCCGCGGCTGGTGGGCCTGGCTCGAGCAGCTGTCCACGGCCCCCGCCATCGCCGGACTCACCCTCGCGGTGATCGCGGGCAGCATCCTGTTCACCGTCACGAGTGATTTCAGTGATCACAGCCCGGAAGCGGCGCCGGAAGCCTCGTCCAGGTCAGAGTTCCCGAGTCCGGCGAAGGTGAATCTCGCCGACGCGGCTACCGCGCGGTCCTTCACCCTTGGGCGCGACGAAAAGGCCGTCGAGGCGGAGCCGTCAGTGGTGGAGGCGCGCCCCCGGCCGACCTCCGCGGCAGGCGACCTCCTCACCGACCTGGACGAATCGAATACGCCCACGACGGGCGGGGTGTCCGGTCTCTCCAAGAGAGATGCGATGCGGACGTTGGGGAAATCGGCTTCGCGGCCGCGATCCAAGGCCAAGAGAAAGAGCCGTAAAGCCAAGGGGTCCTTCGCGAAGAAGAGGGCCTATCCGAGGAAGAGGAAGGCCGCCAAAAAGGCCTATCGTGGGGGCCGGGCCCAAGAAGATTCGGCGCCGATGCCGAAGGCCCGGTCATTGAAGGCGCCGGCATCCGCGCCACCGGTGGTGTCTCAAGCGCCCTCCGCGGATGCGACCCAAGAATCGGATCGTTTCGCGCCTCCACCTCCGATCCCCCAAAAGGCGAGCTCAACAGCGTCCACGGGCGCCCTCGATCAGCGCTTCCCCGCGCCCGAGTCGGCGCCGGACCGTGAGATGGACGAAACGCCGGCGGTGGAGGCGCCACAGACTCGGATGCGTCGGGATGCCCCGGCGGCGCCGCCTCCAGAGCCGGTCGCGGCGCCTCAGCCGGAGGAAGCGGCACAGGAGGCCAAGTTCAGACTCGATGATATGGCCGACGGGGTGAATATATCGCCCAGCTCGGCAAGCTCGGCCGGCGGTGCGGATTCAGTTGCGCGGGCCGTCGGTCGGTCGAGTCGTGGGGGCGCAGTTGCCGGTGGGGTGGAGGAGGCCGAGAGGGCCGCCGAACCAGCGTCTCAATTGGCGCAGATCCTGGGCCGCGCGCGGGCGGCGAGACAGCGGGGGTCGCATCGGGTGGCGGTTCGGGAGTACGAGACGTATCTGAAGAAGTCCCCAGTCCGGACCCGGCTCAATGAGGTTTGGTTCGAAGCGGCTCAGAGTTACGAGGCGCTCGGGGACCTTCTGCGCGCCCGCCAACTCTATCGTCTAGTGGCCCGCTCGAGGAGCGGTAAATCGGCCGCTGCACAAATTCGGGTCGACGAGATCGGGCGCCGACTCGACATCGGCTCGCCTCCGCCGCCAGAGGAGCCCTTAGGGCGCCCCAACATGGGTCTCTGATCGCCTCAAACGTCAAAAGAAACAGCGTTCAGAAGAGCCGAAGTTGCCCGTGGTCGTCATGGGGTCTACGAAACGGGCTCGGCTCGGGGATGGCGGGATATGGACCGTATCCGAGACGCTGCCTCGTCTTCTCGAAGAGCGTCTTGATGGCCGCAGCGTAGGGACCCTCACCGGTCATTCTGGCGCCGAATCGAGGGTCGTTGAGTCGGCCCCTGCGGGCCTCGGTGATTCGACGCATCACCCGATCCGCTCGGAGGGGGAGTCGAGCTCGTAGCCGCCTCTCGAACACTTCGGCCACGGGTCCGGGGAGGCGCACCATGATGGCGCCGGCGTAGGTCGCACCCGCGGCGCGGGCCCGCTCCAACACCTCCACCATTTGGTCATCGTTGAGGCCCGGAATGATGGGCGCGAAGTTGACCCCCACCGTGACGCCGGCCTCCGCCAGGCGACGAATCGTCTCCAAGCGGCGCGCAGGGGGCGGGACCGCAGGCTCTATAGCGCGCGCCTGCTCTCGATCCCAGAAGGGGATGCTCACCGTCACCGCTAGATAGGTCTCCCGAGCGAGTTGGCCCAGGACATCGAGATCGCGCTCGATGAGGGGGGCCTTGGTGATGATCCCCACGGGGTTACGGTACGTCGCACAGACCTCGAGGCAGGCCCGCGTCAGCTGATGAATCGCCTCGATGGGCTGGTAGCAGTCGGTGTTGCCGCTGAAGACCACCACCTCTCCCTGCCAACTCTTCCGGTCGAAGGCCTCCTTCAAGAGGTCGGGCGCTCGGGGTTTGATCACCAATCGTCGGTCGAAGTCGGAGCCGGCGCCCATCCCTAGATACTCGTGGCTCGGCCGCGCGTAGCAGTAGGCGCAGCCGTGGAAGCATCCGCGGTACGGGTTTACGCTCCAGCGGAAGGGGACGTCGGGGCTGTTGTTCTCTGAGAGAATGGAGCGACTGTGATCGATAAAGACGTCGGTCTTTTGGGTGGGCGGCGGTCCCAACCACTCTACATAAGTGGAGGACCACGGATTGGGGGGATTATCGATTTGGAGGAGCGCCATACCCCCACACTAGCACTGAACGGAGGTTCAGCCCACTTTTCACCTTATTCGGGGGAGTAGTCGGATGAAATTGCAGGGCCGATGACGGCTGTCGAGCTGCTCGCGGAGAATCTTGTCGATGGCCAAATTGACGGCGTTTGTGGAGCCGGGCAGCGCGAACACCAGAGTCCCGGTACACAACCAGGCGCCGGCGCGAGACTGGACGGTGGAGCTACCGATGTCCGCGTAACTCAGCCAGCGAAAGAGCTCCCCGAAGCCGGGGATCTCTTTGGTGACGAGCGGCGCCACGGCGTCGGGGGTGATGTCCCGGCGGGTGAGGCCGGTCCCACCCGTGAGGAAGACGGCGTCCACGCCGGGATCAGCCACATGGTCCGCTACCAACGAGGTCAGCCCCGCCAGATCGTCGGGCATGATGCGGTAGTCGTTCACGCGGTGACCCATCTCCCCCAGGAACACCTTGAGGGCGGCGCCGGAGGAGTCCGTTTCGGGCGTACGCGAGTCGGACACGGTGATGACGGCGCAGCCGATGGGGACGAATTCCAAGTCGGTCATGGGCGCTTCCTCCCAACAAGAGGCTGGAGTATACCCATCTGGTGACTGATGCTCACCGATTCTCGTCCGATACTTCATCCGGGCCGCCGGGTCTCACGGCCTGGGGACGCGCCTTTGGGATCGCCTCTCTCTTGCATTTGACGCTCCCCGATGTTCAGGAGCCGGGGTGGATCGGACCCGCCGTCTTGGAGGCGGTGGGCGCCTTGTGGCTGCTCTACCGCCCCGCAGCGTCAGCCTTCGCGCTCTGCGCGCTGGGGACCGCCCTCCCGCTCCTCCTCCTTCGAGACGTCCTTACTCAGTCGATGTATCTCACCTGGGCGGCGAGCCTCGGCTGTTTGGCCGCTTTGGGGCGTGCAGGCGGATTTCGGGATGCGATCCGGCTCTTGACGGCCGGCACGTATCTATTGGCCACGGTGCACAAGCTGAACACGGGTTTCTTGGACCCAAGCATCAGCTGCGCGAACCACGCCGTCGCCCAGTTTGTGGACCGCTGGGCGTGGCTCTCGCCGGTGGAGGGCGTCGAGGGCGTGCTGCCCGTGGTGACTCTGGGTGTCGAACTTCTCCTCGCGTGGTTGGTCTTCCGTGGGAGCTCATGGATGTGGCTCGTGGGTTTGGTCTTCCATCTGCCCCTCACCGTCACTTTGGCGCCCGCCTTCGGCCCGGTGGTCATGTCGGGATATGTGGCCGCTATTCGGCCCCGGGACGCGGTGACTGTGCGGTGGATTTGGGCGCGAAGAAAGGGAGCGCTCGTCTTGGGCGGCCTCCTCGTATTGGGCCTCGACGTGGTGTCTACCGGCGCCCTCGTGGGCCCAATCCTCTCCGTGAAACTGCTCCTCGCCGGCGCTATCGGTGCGGGTGGGGTGCTGCTGGTTTGGGGCGGCGCCAAGAGTCGGCCGCCTCGAGCCGGGATGGCCGCGCGCGTCGTCCTCGCCGCTTGGTTACTGCATGGGCTCACGCCGTACTTCGGCATCCAGTATCAACACACGGGCGCGATGTTGAGCAATCTGCGCGTAGACGTCGAATGCCATAACAGCTTGGTCTTTCCCCGGGCCATGGTGGGACTAGACCCCTATCTCAGAGTGACGTCGGCGCGGATTGGGCAGGGCCAGCGTGCGGCTCGGGAGAAGGTCCTCGAATCCTCGCTCTGGAACGTCGCGGCACTGCACACCATGCGTCGCAACTGGTGTAGACCTCATCTTCGCCCCATCGCTTTGAAGGGGACTTGGCGAGGCCGGGCCTTCGCCATCGATGACCTGTGCGACGACGCCTGGATCTCCGCCCTACCCGGCGCCCAGTGGTTGCCGGCCGGGTTTCAGCGCTTTCAAAAGAACCTCCCTCGGGCGTGTGCCGCAGCCTGCATTCACTGACCGACCGAAGCCCCATGGTTCAGGTCACGGTCCGTTGGCCGTCGGTCATCGCAGCGCTGAGATCGTGAACGGGCGCGTGATCGGTTGACACGAGGCCGCCCCTTCGGCAGTTTGCGGGTCCGTCGCACCGGAGAGTCCATGGCACGTCCCCGCTCAGAGCTCGAGCGTCTGGGTCGCAAGCTCAGCCGTCGCATGATGAAGACTGTGGGTCACTTCGATCTGATCGAAGCGGGTGACCGCATCATGGTGGCGTTGAGCGGCGGCAAGGACAGCTACACGCTCTTTGATTTGCTGCATCAGGTGCGCGCCCGCTCTCCGGTACCCTTCGAGCTGATCGGTGTCCATCTAGATCAAGTTCAGCCGGGCTATGACGGCGCCCCGCTCCGCGGGTGGTTGGAGGCCTACGGACAGCCCTATGAGATCGTCGTCAAAGACACCTACTCGGTGGTGGTCGAGCTCACCAAGCCGGGGGGCACCTATTGTGCGCCCTGTTCGCGCATGCGGCGGGGCGTGCTCTACGACGTCGCCGAGCGGCTGGGGTGCAATAAGATCGCGCTTGGACACCACCGTGATGACGCCCTCGAGACCCTGATGATGAACCTCTTCTTCTCCGGGCGCCTCCAGGCCATGCCCGCGGTCTACACCACTAACGACCAGCGGTTTCAGGTGATTCGCCCGCTCATCGAGTGCGCCGAGAGCCAGATCGCTCAATATGCGGTGGAGGCGCGTTTCCCGATTCTGCCCTGCAATCTGTGCGGGAGTCAGAGCGGACTTCAGCGAGACGCCATGGCGAGCCTTTTGACTCAGCTCGAGGGAGACATCCCCAATGTGCGCGAGGTCATGCTCGCCGCGCTGAAGAACGTGCGGACCACGCACCTCTTGGACCGGCGCTTCGTAGGGTTCGAGGTGGACGATGAAGCGACCGACGAGGACCCCTCTACCGGGTCGGAGGACGTGGTCCAGCAGCTCGTTCAGATCTCTGGCTGAGGGCCAGGAAGAGTCCGCCGCAACCCAAGCCGACCACGGCGCCGACCCCATGACCTACGGAGCTCACCATCGGCGTGACCGCGTCGAGAAGGGTCTGCAGGATCATCAACACCAGTAGGAGGCGTCCGACGGACCGTCCGGTTCGGGAGCTCCGAAGGCCTCGATGGAGTCGACATCCGACTACGAGGGCGCCCATCAGGGCCATTACGCCGGCCGACGCGCCCACGGTGAGACCGTGAGAGCCGAGTATTGAGATGCCCAGTCCGCCGAGCCCGACGCCGAGGGTGAAGACGAGCGCGAAGCCCAATCCGCCGTAGAGTCGGGCTACGAGGGGGCCCAGCACCGCCAAGCCGAGGGCGTTGGTGATGAGGTGAAGCCAGCCGTAATGAAGAAGCCCGTAGGCCAAGACGCGCCAGGGTTCTTGGGGGAGTTGGCCGTCGGCCAAGATCGCGCCCAGAGAGAGGGCTACGAAGGGATCTTCGGTTCCACCGCGGACGATCTGAAGAATGAAGCCGCCCATGAGGAGCCCCATGATCACGGTGACCGCCGGTCTGCGCCAAAACGCCTCGGCGCGAATCAAGAAGCCGGCTCTGATCTCGAGGGCTGCGCTGTCCAAGACCGCCCTCGCCGAGGACGAGAGCTCCACTGGGACGGGCAAGTGGGCCCGTCGATGGGCCGCGCGCTCGCGAACCGAAGGCGTGGTCTCCATCCCGTCCAAGAGGTCGAGGGTCTCGAGCGCGGCCTCCCTTTGTCCGCTCGCGGCGAGGGCCGTACTCCGCCAATAGACCGTTGGACCAGGGGCCAAACGAAGCAATCGGCACAGCGTGTCTACGGTGGTGACCTCGCCGCCGAACGCGAGGGGCCCGATCATGGCCCCGCGGCTTCGCCTGATGGCCGCCCATCCCATCCGCCGAGGCCAGAGAGGTCCCATGGTCTCTATCCCACGCTCCACTTCACCCAATTCGCAGAGGGCGCGCGCCTGCACGTCCAGGCTGAGGGCGAAGCGCGCTTGTTCCCAGCGATTGGTGAGGGCCAACACGGTGTCCCGAAGCGCCAGATTTTGGGGGTCGTCAGAGGCGGCCAACTCGGCGATCAGCACCTCGGCGGGGGCCGTATTGCCCTCGGCGTATTCGGCCGAGACCGAGAAGATGCGCGAAAACGGTCGCCAGGTGGATCGAAAATAGCCCACCCGCTGCGCCCACCAGGCTGCGCTGCGAAAGTCTCCGCGGAGCGCCGCGCGCTGGGTTTTGGCAGCCAATACGCTGGGGACGATGAAGCCGATCGCGACCGCGGCCACGGCGCACCAAGACGCCCACTCGACGAGCGCTAAGTGCCCATAGAGCCCCGCGATGACGGCCATCACCGCTGTCAGAGGCCATCGACGCGGGCGAAACCCGCGGGCGATGATCGCGCCGAAGCCGATGGCGGTGGCCAATAGGCCAAAATAGACGGCGAGACTCACCGATTCGTGCTCATCCGGGAGGCCAGGACAATGGGCGACCACCGATCACGTGAAGATGAAGGTGGAAGACGGTTTGACCTGCGCCGGCGCCATTGTTGACCACCAAGCGAAAGTCGTCGAACCCCTCTTGTTCGGCGACCCGTCCGGCGACCCCCATCAAATGGCCGATGAGCGGCGCGTCTTCTGCGGTCATTTGGTCGAGCTGAGCGATCTCTTTACGCGGGATGACCAAGATGTGCATCGGCGCCACCGGGCTGATGTCCCGAAAGGCGATACAGTGTTCGTCTTCGTAGACCCGATCGCTGGGGATCTCCCCACTGAGAATTCGGCTGAAAATGGTGGCCATCGACGCTCCTATCCTCTGGACAGGTCAGCATCTTACGACGCGGAGGGCTCCGCTTCTAGACGTCTGGCCATCCGCCGAACGGAATCCTCCAAGAGGTCGATGAACTGTTGCCGCACTCGAGTCGCGGTGGCCTTCACTTCGGCGTGGTCCAGGGCTTCGTTGGAGAGCCCCGCAGCGTAATTGGTGATGCAGGAGATGCCGGCGATGTTGAGACCGAGGTGGCGCGCCGCCGTGACCTCGCAGACCGTGGACATGCCAACAGCGTCACCGCCGCACACCCCCAACATGCGAATCTCGGCGGGGGTCTCATAGCTGGGCCCCGACAGGCCCACATAGACCCCCTCCCGCAGCGTCACGCCCGTGGCCTTCGCCGCGGCGCGGAGATCGTCCAGCAGGGCAGGCGTGTACGCCGTGCTCATATCAGGGAAGCGTGGGCCCATGCGGTCGTCGTTATCGCCCGTGAGCGGATTTTGGCCCGACAGGTTGATGTGGTCCGTGATCATCATCAGGTCTCCCGGCGCGAAGTCCGGGTTGATGCAGCCGGCGGCGTTGGTAAAGACCACGCAGCGGACCCCCCAGCGCCAAAGGGTGCGCACGGGGTGCACCACGGTTGAAATCGGGTGACCTTCATAGAGGTGGACGCGACCCGAGAGGGCTGCCACTCGTGGACCGTCCTGACCCACCCGCCCCACCACCAAATTACCGGCGTGGCCGGCCACGCTCACAGAGGGAAAATGAGGGAGATCGGCATAGTCGAAGCCCTCGGGTTCGGCCAGGTTCGCTGCGAAGGCGCCTAAGCCGCTCCCGAGAACGATCCCGATCAAGGGCGCCTCGCTGCGGCTTCGAAGATAGGCGCCGGCCTCTTCGGCGGCGTCGTAGGGGTCGATGGAATCTGTGGTCATATTTCCGTGAACCCGGGAGCCAATGGGGGGTGTGTTGGCGTGGGTTGGGCGTTGAACTCACCACTATTGTCCACGCTGGAGGCCCAGGCGTCGAATTCTTGTTCGTCCAACTGGTCGTCAAAATGAGGAGACGGTACCGTACTTGCTCGACGTTAACCGTTCACGGCTCTAAACAATGCTCCAAACAGCTTCGCTCATTCTTGTGCGCAACCCTTCGGATCCAGAGGTTTTTTGGGTTCAGCGAAACCCTAAGGATCGATTTCTGAGCCATTTCCACGTGTTCCCAGGCGGACGAGTGGAGTCGGCGGATGAATCCTTGGGAGTCGGATGGGCAGACGGCGCCGAGCGGGTCGCCGCGATCCGCGAGACCTTCGAGGAGACGGGCTATCTCCTGGGCCATTCGGGGTTCGTTGATGCTGAAGGGCGTCAGGCGCTCAGGGCCGACACCCGGTCTTTTGAATCGGTCTTAGGTGGGCGCTCATTGCCTTTGGAGAGTCTCGTCGACGCGGGTCTTTGGACGGCCCCCGCCTATCTGGTTCGCGCCTTTACCACCCGGTTTTATGCGGCCTGGGTGGACGCGTCCGCCGAGCCGCGGGTGGACGCCGGGGACCCCGAGTTGGTGGATGGTGAGTGGATTCGCCCCGCCGAGGCCCTCTCACGCTTCCTGGGGGGCCGGGTGCTCATGGCGCCTCCGACGCAGGGTCTATTGGAGGCCTTGATGGCCGGCGCGATGACCACGCCGGCGAAGTTCATGGACGCAGATGAAGCCCGTGGGGCCGCCCCTACGCACGGACAGGTGCGGCCCAATATCACGCTCTTTCCCGTTCGCACGCCGACGCTGCCTCCGGCGACCCACACCAATTGCTATGTGGTGGGGACGCAGGAGCTTCTGATTGTGGAGCCCGCTTCACCCTATCCCGTCGATCAGGCCGCCCTGGACACCTATCTAGCGGCGCGGGTGGCTGCCGGCGCCCGGATTCGGGGCGTGGCTTTGACCCATCATCATCACGACCATATCGGCGGGGTGATGCACATCATCGAGCGTTGGGGTGGAGAGGTGATGGCGCATCCAATGACGGCCGAGCGGGTCCCGTTCCCCGTGCAGCGGCTCTTGTCCGAGGGGGATCGAATCGAACTCGAGGGGATGAGCCTCGATGTGGTCTTTACGCCCGGCCATGCGCCCGGGCATGTGGTCTTCATCGAGCCGGAGACCCAGTCAGCCATCGTGGGCGATATGGTGGCCGGCGTGGGGAGCATCCTGGTGGAGCCCGAAGAGGGCGATATGGGCCTATACATCCACAGCTTGCGCCGCCTCGCGGCGATGCCGCTCTCTGTTCTACTGCCGAGCCATGGCCCCGCCATCGGCGGCGCGCATGAGAAGCTCACCGAGTACATCGAACATCGACTCGATCGAGAGCGACAGGTGGTGGAGGCTTTGAGGGTCGGCGGGGCGGACATCGTCACCCTGGTGGATCGGGTCTACTTGGACGTTCACCCGATGATGAAGGCGGGTCCCGGAGGCGGTCTGGCCGGTCGATCACTTCGTGCACATCTGGACACGCTGCGGCGGGACGGTCGCGCGCAGGTGGACGACGCGGGGGTCTGGACCGACCGCTGACATCTGCTGAGGGGTTGGGAAGGGGAGACGCTGGGACGAGGGCGGGCCCAAAGCCCGCCCTCAGTCAGCGTCTATCGGTTCGGACGAGCCGACCCGGCCGGGTTAGGCCTGGCGATCCAAGGTCGCGAAGATAGACTCTGCGGCCTCACGCGCGGGGTCTATGTCCGCCGGAACGTCCGGGGAATCAGCGCTCTTCTTGGTGCGGCTGCTGCTCGCTCGGCGCGTCTTCTTGGCCTCACCCGTGTCAGATTTCGCAGCGCGGGAGCGCCGGGGCTTCTTGGGCTCTGCGTCGTCGGCCTCGGTCTTCTTGGCCTTCCGGGTCCGGCGTGGCTTGGCCTCTTCGGTCTCGGCCGCCTTGGTGGTCCGACGTCGACGGGGCGCCTTCTTCTCCGCAGTCTCATCATCACTCTTGGCCGCCCGTGAACGGCGAGGCTTCTCCTCCTCCACTGCGGGGGCGTCGAGCTTGGCCTTGAGGCGGTCGGCGGCGGTGCGCCGGCTGCGGGTCTTGCGGGCCGGGGCCTTCTTCTTGGGCTCGGGCTCGGCGGTCTCCTCGGCGGCGGCCTCGACGGTCTCCTCAGCGGGGGCGTCGAGCTTGGCCTTGAGGCGGTCGGCGGCAGAGCGCCGGCTGCGGGTCTTGCGAGCCGGCGCACTCTTGGGTGCAGCCTTCTCTTCGGTCTCTTCCGCGGTCTCCGCAGCGGCCTCTTCAGGGGCCGCGCCGAGCTTGGCCTTTAGGCGAGAGGCCGCGCTGCGCGACGCGCGTCGCGGCTTTGAGGGGGCAGCCTCTTCACCGGCAGCTTCGCCGGCGGTTTCGCTCTGATCGGACACTCCAGGCCGCTCTTGGCGCTGAGCTGCGCGACTCACCCGCCGGGCGCGATTGCGCTCGCGGGCGGCGGCGCGGCGATCGGCCTTGGTCTGTGCGTTCTCCTCGTCGCTGTCTTGGTCCATCGACCCTTCGGTCTCGGTGTTCTCGGCTGCGGTGGTCTCGACGGCGGCTTCTTCACCTGAGCGACCGCCACGTCCACGGCGTCGACGTCGGCGACGTCGGCGACGCGGGTTCTCCTCGTCTTCACCGGCGTCTGCGTCTGCGGCCTCCTTCTCTACCTCGTCTTCCGGCCCCAAGTCGGCGGACGCCAACTTCTCGGGGGAGATGAAGCCGACCACTTTGGGCGCCTCGTACGGCGTGTCATCATCAGTTGATGCGCTATAGGCCGGCTTGCTGGGCTTTTCGCTCCGCTTACGTCCCCGACCGCGGCCCCGACGCTCCCGTCGTTCGCCTCGATCTTCCCGCCGCTCGCGACCCTTCTCCTCACTGCCGGTCTTGACCTCGAAGGCGTCCCGAGTGCTGTGGGCGTCGAGCTCGGGGATGATCTCGATGGAGACCTCGAACTCCTCCTCCAAGCTCGCGATGCTCGTCCGGTGATCGTTGAGCAGGTGTAGGGCGACCTTGACCGGGAGTTGACCGCGGATCTTGGCCCCGCGAGGGGCGCTGACCGCCAACTCTTGAATCCGCCGGATCATGGTCATCGCCGCGACCTCGGTGCTCATCACGAACCCCGAGCCCTCACAGGTGGGGCAGGTGGTGTGGGTGCTCGAGAGCAGGCGCGCTTTGATCCGCTGTCGGGACATCTCCAAGAGTCCGAATCGAGAGATTCGGCCAACCTCGACGCGGGCCTTGTCTCGCTTGAGGGCCTTCTTCAAGACCTTCTCCACCTCGCGGCGGTCCTTATTGTCGCCCATATCGATGAAGTCGATGACGAGGAGGCCGCCGACGTCCCGAAGTCGGATCTGTCGGGCCACCATCTTCGCCGCTTCGACGTTCGTCTCGAGGGCCATCTGGTCTTGATTCTTCTGTCCCCGGGACTTGCCGGAGTTGACGTCAATGGCGGTGAGGGCTTCCGTCGGGTTGATGACGATGCTGCCGCCGCTCTCCAGGGGCACGTGATGGCTGGCGATGAGCTCAAACTGCCGCTCAAGGCCGAAGTTGCTGAAGATCGGCATCTTGCCGTGATACGGCGTTACGCGCTCCACGACGTCGGGCGCGTGTCGCTCGAAGAAGTCCGTCGTGCGCGATAGGACGTCTTTGTCGTCGACGACGATCTCTTCGATATCGTCTTTGAAATAGTCCCGAATGGACCGGATGACCACGTCGGGCTCCCGATACACCAGGCCGGGCTTCTTGAGTTGAGCGTAGCGTGCCTGGGCGTGACCCCAGATGCGGATCAACTGCTGATAGTCCTTTTGTAGCTCGGTCTTGGTTCGCTCTTGACCCGCGGTACGGACGATAATGCCCATCTCCTCGGGAATAGAGAGCTTGGCGATCAGTGACTTGAGCTTCTTGCGAGTGCTCTCGTCCTGAATCTTACGGCTCACGCCGGCGCTACCCGAGTACGGCATCAGGACGATGAAACGGCCGGGCATGGTGATGTCCGTAGTCATCGCCGCGCCCTTGTTTCCGATCTGCTCCTTGTAGGCTTGCACCAGGAGCTCGGCACCTGGGGTCAGGCAGTCCTGGATGAGCGGTCGCCCACCGGACTCCTTGGGGGTCTTGTTCCAGTAGCGCCGATGGATGTCATTAAAGGTGATGAATCCGTTTCGGTCGGCGCCATAATCGATGAACGCAGCCTGTAGGCCCGGCTCTACACTGACGACGCGCGCCTTGTAGATGTTGCCTTTGATGAGCTCGTTGCCCTCCATGGCCACGTTCAAGTCTTCGAGAATTCCGTCTTCTACGATGGCCACACGTACCTCGCCCGCTTGGGCGGCGTTGACCAACATTCGCTTACTCATTTTTGTGAGTCTCCTGCTACACCGAGCCCCCTTTTCCGGAGCCGGCGCCATTTTTATGGGCGGCATCTTCGGAGGGGTCCGAGGTGAGCATCTGTGGAGCCGGCGCTGTGCCGACTCGTTTTGTCAGGCCCCCGTTTAGGCGGCCCGACTCGAGAGTTTGGAGCGCTTTATTTCGCGTCGTCTACCTTCGCCATCTCTTCTTTGATGGGGGGGCGACTCGAACTGCGCTCGGCGATTACTTCTTTTTGGGCCCCTTGGCCCATGCGCTCTAACTGTCTTCGAGGACCGGATCTGGTCGTCCAAAGACATCACGCCATGCGGTGTCTACCATAAGGGTGCGCCTATCCGCCAGATACTGTGACACCTTCATGCTACATAAATCGACATCGCCGCCCCATTTTTCGAACGAACAATGGCGGACATCTCTCAGATCGTCCACGTATCCGAGGTCTCGGATCTTGTCGTGTTCATACTCCAGCCAGCGGTCGTCGGCGAAACGTTCGACCCGATGCGTGTGCCTGAGAAAGAACTGAGGGGTGTTGATCTCGAGCTGATCCTCGACCTCGACAGCGCGCTCCACTTCGCGGACCCGACCGATCTTGATTCGCGCCATCCGGTCGGGGTCTGGGTCGAGTAAATGAACATCGGGTTGCTCGCGGGCGATGGACTCGTCAGCGACCCCACAGCGAGGCGCTCCCACGCGCTCCATGCACGTGACGGCGTGGCTCATCTGCGCCACACCTTGGGCGATCCGTCGAGAGAGCGGAAAGCCCTCGAGGGCGGGTGCCGACTCGCCCTCTTCGTCAGTCGGCATCGCTCTCTGTCTCGGCTTTCTTCTTGCTGACGCCGAGAGGCCGCTTGGGGAGGTTGAGCCCCAAGCCCTTGAGCCCGCCCGTCTTCGGTTTTTCGCCCTCGCCGGGGCCGGACTTCCATCCCGTGTTGAGGCCGCTCCAGTCGCCGGACCTCTCCGCAGGCTTACCGCCAAGGCTCTTGCCCAAGCCTAAGCCTCCGCCGGACAGCTTGCCGCCCAAGAGACTCTTCCTCGTGGACGTCTTTGGCGCTGGGGTCGGGGCGGCCGGTGCTTCAGCGGCGGCCTCGGGCTCTTCTGCGGCGGGCTCCGGCTCTTCAGCGGCGGGCTCCGGCTCTTCAGCGGCGGGCTCCGGCTCTTCAGCGGCGGCCTCGGGCTCTTCAGCGGCGGCCTCGGGCTCTTCAGCGGCGGG
>MPMC02000238.1_pt1 | contig 19376 bp, 12 predicted proteins | sample 1617281 | NCBI WGS metagenome assembly MPMC02 (sample SAMN05944809, study PRJNA350692) | marine metagenome | biome: marine; feature: ODZ; material: water; isolation source: 100 m water sample filtered on 30 um supor filter | place: Pacific Ocean | collected 2012-04-09 | depth 100m m | reverse complement strand
CGCGGAATATCTGCGCCCGGCCACCCGGTATGTCGTGGCCTTTCGAGATCTCGCCACCATCGATGGCGCGCCGATTCAGCCCAGCGAAGCCTTCGCCGCGTATCGTGACGGTGTCGCAGTCGGTCAGTTGGCGTCGAGGGCTCAGCGATTCGACGAGGTCTTCGCCATCATCGACGCCGAAGGGGTGGATCGGGGCCGCCTGACCCTGGCCTGGGACTTCGTGACCGCCAGCAGCCAAGGTCTCCACGGTCGCATGCTCCAAATGTGGGATGACTCCATCGAGAGCGTGGGGGAGAGCGGCCCTCGATTAGTCTTCGACGAGGTGGAGGAGTATGCCCCCGAGGCCGATGACACCGGACGACCCGTAAACCCCTATGTCGCGCTCCGAATTCGTGGACACATCGAGGTGCCCCACTATCTGCGAGAGGCCCCCCTATTGGGGACCGTCGGGTGGTTCTTGAACGCGGACGAAGACTGGGTGGTGCGTCCCAACGGGACCCGCGAGGCGCCGTTTTGGATCAGTGTGCCCCACAGCGCACTCGACGGCACCCCGCACGGACTCATCAAGCATGGACACGGCATGTTCGGTGACGGCAAGGACGCCGCCGACCTTGGATGGACGCGGCTCTGCGGTGCCCACCCAGCCCGAGAGTGTGGGTGGTATCACGGCCGCGTCGACCATCGGCACCAGTTCATCACCTTCGCCGGCGACCTCATCGGCATGAGCGCCTACGACGAAGAGTACTATGCGCCGCTCCTCATCTACGACCTCACGTATTTCCCGTGGATCGCCGACCGCCTTCACCAAGGGATGTTGGAGTGGCTCCTCCTGACCCGCGCGGTCAAAACACAATTGGCCCAGATGCCCGCCCTGGTGGATCGAGGCGTCGTGGTGACCGACGACGAGGTCTACTATTGGGGGATCTCCCAAGGGGCCATCTTCGGCCCCACCTTCGTGGCCTTGAGCCCCGACGTCCGGCGAGGCGTCTTCAGCGTGGCGGGGGTCAATTACACCACTCTGGTGGAGCGCTCAGCGAACTTCGCGCCCTTCTTCAACTTCCTCGCCGCGTCCTATGTGCGCCGCCACGACCAAGTGGTGGCCGAGGCGGTGATTCAGCTGCTTTGGGACGGCACTGACGGGGTCAGCTACCTCCGCAACGTAGGCGAATCGCCTTTCCCCGGGAGACAGGCTGGACAGATGTTGGTGGACGTCGCTCGCGGAGACTATCAGGTGGCGCCGGTGACCATGGAGGTGGCCGCTCGCAGCGGGGCAGGTCTCCGCGTCATGGCGAATTACGACGCCGATCGAACCGTGCCTCTGGTCGAGCCCCAGGCCTATCCGCACACCGGCTCGGGCTTGATCAATTGGAGCTTTGGGAACGCGTGGGCCCATCCGGGCAATCGACCGCCCGCCGAAGATCACCCCGATCCCCACGAATTCGCCCGTCATATGGACGCCATGAATCAGCAGATGGCCCACTTTTTTCGAACAGGGGAAATCATCGACGTCTGTGGCGACGCCCCCTGTCCGGATTTGTCCGCGGTGGATGCGCCTTGAGCCTGCGTCTGCTCCGCGTCAGACCATGATCTGAAGGCGCTTGGTGACGGGCGCCTCCAAGGGGGTGCGGACGTCTCGCTCCCCGTCGCGTAAGAGGCGTAAGATATGGGGCCCCAGGCAGTCGATCTCCGTGGAGATATAGCGTTCGCCGTCGAAGCGCTCGATGTTCTCCCGTTGGTGGGTCAACATCCGCGCGTCCTGGTGGAAAATCCAGCGCGCGATGGGGCGCAGAAAGAGCGCCACCAGCGGCGCGGGGAGCGGCAGGCGAAAGGTCACCGCCGCGAAGAGCCGCGTCCGTAGATCGTCGATGGGGCTCAGCATGGCCGACACGATGATGTGACTCTTCTCGCTGAGCTTGTACTCCACCTGACTGACGCAGGGCATGATGAAGCGGTCGAAGTGCTCCACCTCCCCGCCGCCCGGCGCCAGCAGCCAGCCGACCAAGCCCTTAGGGCGCTCCTCGCCGATGTATTGCGCTTCCACCCGGTCGTGCCATCTCTTGACCACCACGTCGATGGGTTGCCGGACGCCGTCACTGCGGAAGAGCCCGCGGTGGAGGAAGGCGGTGTGGGGCACGTCCAAGGCGTTCTCGGCCACGGCGTGGAGCGTCCCGTCGGCCTCTTGGACGTCGATGGCCGTGTAGTATCGGGCGTCGTCATGTTTCGGCAGTCGATAAGGGTCGCGGGACGGGGTGACGTCCGGGACGCCGTAGACCCACACCAGGCCGCCGTGCTCTTGCGTGGCGTAGCTGGGGACGCGTCGGCCTCGCGACTCTTGCTTCCCGCATAGACCAGGTACCCGGGTGCACCCACCTTCGCCGTCGAATTGCCAGCCGTGATACGCGCACTCGAGGTTCTTGCCCACGACGCGCCCGAGGGACAAGGGGACGTTTCGGTGGGGGCAGCGGTCCTCTAGGGCGTGGGGATGACCCTTGGCGTCCCGGAAGACCACCATGGGGACGCCCAGGAGCGTGGTGGCCAACGGATTCTTTCCCAGGGCCTTCCCGGTGCAGGCTACGTACCAATCATCACGGACGTGGGCCGACGAGAGTTTGCCTTGGCCGGCTGGGGCGAGTCGGCGCTCGATCATGGACAGGGGCCCTCCCCTCTAGTCTTCGCTCAAGAAGTCTTCGAGCAATCGCGCGGAGACCACGATCAGGTCACGTTCGGTGACCAGACCGACGAGCTTTTCGTCTTGGATGACCGGCAGGCAGGAGACCCGCTTTTCGCGCATCATGCGGAGGGCGTCGACGGTGCGAACCTCGGTGGAGACAGTCACTAGATCGGTGCTCATGATGGACGCCACGTCTACCAAGCCGGGGGAGTCACCGCGGGCGATCATTCGCAGCAACGAACGCTGCGAGAGGAGCCCGATCAGAGCCCCGTTCTCGTCCTCTACCGGCACGTGTCGGATGTGAGACCACTCCATTACGCTGGCCACCAAGTCCACGATGTCCCCGGGCTGAACCGTGAACAAATCTCGGGTCATGATCTGACCCACGGTCTGGTAGCTGGAGCGCCAATTACGGTCCCGCTTCTCTTCGTTCACCTTGGCCAGGGGCCAATTGTGCGCGGGGGTGTTCTCATGTTGGTTGGCCAACATACTCGCGGCCAGCTGTCGATGCCGGAGGTTGACCGTTCCGCGATCTCCCATGGACATCAAGGAGTCGAAGGCCCACTGAGAGCCCGAACGCTCCCGCTCGACTCGCTCTTGAATCACGTCCAGATAGCGGGTGACATCAGCGCTATCCACCCCCGTCGACGTCAACCCTTGGCGGGCCAGCGGCAGGAGATGGGACAAGATCAAATTCGAGGCGGTGTGGGTGCGACCGTCCAGCCAGGTGAATTGGGCGTCTAGGCCCGCCCGCGCCGCCGCGAAGAAGTTTCGCTTGGCGGTGTCGAACTCCATCAACTCATGGACCGGTTGATGTTCCTCGACCACCGAGGCCATCAGCCCAAAGAAGAAGGCCGCGTTGGCCACCTCGTCCACCACAGTGGGGCCTGCGGGCAAGACTCGGTTCTCGATTCGCAGGTGGGCGATGCCCTCCTCGTTGACCCCGTAACACGGTCGATTCCAGCGGTAGACCGTGCCGTTGTGCAGTCGGAGCGCCATGAGATGAGGCGCGCCCCCCGCCTCCACGACGGCCAGCGCGTCCTCGCCGGTCTCGATGGAGAGGACGGCCCGCTGCCGAGTGATGTCTTCGCGGAAGAGCTCGAGGATGGAATCCTTGACCCAGGAGTCGCCGAAGTGCACTCGCGGACGATATCCCCGAGCAGTGTGCACCGATGTCCGAGTGTCCACCGAGCGCTCGAAGAGCGCGATTCGGGTCTCGGCCCAAAGCCGGTTGCCCAATAAAACTGGAGAGTTCGTTGCCGCAGCCAAGACCGGTGCGGTGACCGCTTGGGCCACATTGTAGAGCTTGGCGAACTCGTTCGGTGACACCTGGAAGTGAATTTGGAAGCTGGTGTTGGCGGACTCGAGCATCACCGAATCGTGGGTGATCTCGAGCTGGTCCAGCCCCTTGATGAGGACGTGGAACTCACCGCCGCGCTGTCGGCACATCACCCGATTAAGCTCGTAGTACCGCTGCTTGGGCGTCATCTTGTCTAGACCGAGGTCGGACTTGCGGAGAGTGGGCAAGATCCCCACCAGCAGCACATCGGCGTCGAACTTCGCGGCCGCGGTGCGGACCTTATCGATGATGCCCGTGAGCCCCTTCTCCATCTCACTCAGGCAGTTGCCCCCGAAGAGCAACGGGTCCAGGTTGGCCTCGATGTTGAACTGAGCCAACTCCGTGGTCAGCATGGGGTCATTGGCCTCTTCGAGCACCTGCATGACCACCGGGGCGGCGTGCAGGCTCGAGTCCACCAGGAACATCTCCTGTTCCGCCCCAATCCGACGTACGCCCTCTTCGATCCGGCCCGTCTCGAGCAGGCGCTCAAGCGCGCGTACGTCGTTGAGTAATGCTCTCGTGAAAGTTTTGCGCTGGCTCTCATCGAGTGCCTGCACATTATGCTCGCCCATCTTCGCGCCCACACCCGAATAGGTGTCTGATCCTACGGTGCTCAACGGTCACGCGCAACGAATCAACCGTTTTTTCGGTGACGAGGGATCCGGAGGGCCCCGAATTCGGGTCGTTCTCCGAGCGGTCCAACACGGCAAAGTGCGCATTGGAGTGCGCCGGGGGTTCCGTACGTGGGCCATCCGGGGCATATTGGCAGACTCTTTTTTTCGAGGAGCCCGATGAGTGATGACGCCCTAGACGTGTCCGAGACACGCATGATCGACGACGAGACAGCGATTCTTCGTCACGTTCAGTCTGAGTTGGCGAGGGTGATCGCCAAGCCCGTGGGCCGCGCCGACTTCGATATTGAGCTCACCTCGTTGCGCGACCAACTCGCCGAATCACGCGCAGAAGATCACGCGATGTTGGTGGAACACATGACGCGCCTCTCGGCGTTGAGGGCCGCCCAAGACCGGGAGTATGCGCCTCCGGTGGATCCGCGCAGCCCCTACTTCGGCCGACTCCATCTCATCGATCAACAAAAGGGCGAGCGACGGAAACGGGACGTCCTCATCGGGCGCAGGGCGTTCATCGACACCAAACGCGGCGTCCAAATCGTCGATTGGCGGAACTCCCCCATCAGCCGGATCTACTATTGCTACGCCGCCGAGGACGACTACGAAGAGCGCTTCGCCAACGAGATTCAGGTGGGCAAGGTGGCGTTGCGTCGCAGCCTCAACATCTCCGGCGGCGAGCTGGTGCGCGTGCGCCAAGGCGAGCAAATCCTGGTGAAGAATCACGAGGGTGAGTGGCTACGATTGAGCGAAGAGCGCAGTCGTCTCGCCGGCGGGATGGGATCCGCCATGCGCGCGCCCAGCGAGAGATTGGGACGGGATGGACCCGATCTCCGCTTGCCCGAGATCACCGCGCTCATCGACCCCGTGCAATTTCGAATCATCACCGATGAGCGCTCGGGGCTCGTCATCATTCGGGGCGGCGCCGGGACGGGAAAGACCACCATCGCGCTTCATCGCGTCGCGTATCTCGCGTTTCAGGACAGCCGTCGTTTCGCGCCCAAGCGCACTCTGGTGATCACCCCGGGCGACGCGCTCCGACGATACGTGATGCGGGTCCTCCCGGCCCTCGACGTTCGCGGAGTGCCCATCAAGTCCTTTCCTCAGTGGGCTCACCAGACCGTCAAACGTCTGATCCCGGATCTACGAAAGCGGAAGCTCACCGACGACACCCCCATGGGTGCTCGGCGCCTCAAGCGGGTCCCGGCGCTCCTGCAAATGCTCGAGAAGATGGTGGTGGAGGAGGCCCGCGGTTTCGACTCCATCTTGGAGGGTGTGGGGGGAAGACCGCTGCTCGACGCCTGGGTGCGACGCCGGAACGTGGCGCCCATGCAACGTTTGAACGCTGTGGAGCGGTGGATGGAGCGGGGCGGCGCCGATGAGCTGGGCACACGGGCCAACGCGGCGCGAAAGGCGCTCATTCGAGTGCGACGAGAGCTCGCGGACCCGGTGGAGAGCTGGGCGAACCTGCTGACGGACCGTGCGCGTCTGGCCAGGGGGTTCTCCAACGCGGGGGTGGAGTACAAGGACTGGGAGCTGGACCAGTTGGTCGACACGGTCACCCAGCAGGCCGACGAGCCCGAGGATTATATGGACGCGGACGGCGGCCGTGCCCAAGGGATTGACGGCAAGGATGTGGCCGACAGCCTCATTCGAGGGCGCCTCGACATCGACGACCTGGCCATTCTTCTTCGCGCCTGCCAACTCAAGTACGGGCGCCTCAAGGGACCCTCCGGTCAGGCCACGCAATTCGAGCACGTGGTGGTGGACGAAGCGCAGGATTTGTCCCCCATGATCCTCAAGGTTTTGACCATGTTGGTGCCACCGGGCGGTCCGGTGACCTTGGCGGGTGACACGGCCCAGCGGTTGCATTTGGACACGGGGTTCGCCGACTGGGAGACGCTGGTGACCACGCTGGGGGTCAAGGCACACCTCCTGCCGCCGTTGGCCATCAGCTACCGGTCTACGAGACAGGTGATGGCCTTGGCCCGCCATGTTCTGGGGCCGTTGGCGCCGGACGTCGTGGCGCGGGATGCCCGCGACGGGGCTTCCGTAGAGATGCTGCGCTTCGACGAGCAAGGAGAGGCGGTGGCCTTCTTGGCTGACGCCCTCAAGAGTCTGCGCACCCGGGAGCGGCGAGCCACCGTTGCCCTGGTGGCTCGGAGTCCGTCCATCGCCGAACTCTATTATCGCAGCTTGGCCCGGGCCGAGGTGCCCGAGCTTCGTCGAGTCCGAAACGAGGATTTCGAGTTCACCCCGGGAATTGACGTGACCGACGTCTATCAAATCAAAGGGCTCGAGTACGACTACGTCATCATTTTGGAGCCGACGATGCAGCAGTATCCAGACACGCTGGAGTCGCGGCATTTGCTCCATGTGGCGGCCACTCGGGCCGCCCACCAACTCTGGCTCATCACCTCCTCGACCCCATCGCCGCTGCTGCCGGACAGCTTGGTCCGTGGAGAGACGCTCGACGTCGAATGATTCGGTGCATCACACTCTCGTTGTTCATCGCCGGCGTGGCGCACGGGAACGTGCCCGCGGCGTTCTACGCCTGTGAAGACGCCGATGAGGGGGTGGAGTGCCATGTCCCCGGCCCCGTCTACGGCAACTGCGTTCGGGACACCCTCTGCAATGACAATCCGGACACACCCGTTGACGAGTGTCTCCTCTGTGTCGACCCGTGCTGGGGTCGAGACGAAGAGGGAGGAGCGTGCTTACGTCGGGACCGGACTATGGGCGTGTGCGAGCTCCAGGACCGCTGCACCTCTGAGCCCGTCAAGTCCTTCCGTCAGTGTAATCGTTGCGTACGTGTTCGGCCCGCCATGGACGCCGGAACGGTGGTGGTCGAGGACGATGAAGGTGGCGGCTGCGCGAGCGTCTCGCCGGCCGCTTACGTGCCCTGGTTCTTCGTGATTCTGCTGGGGCTCAGTCCCACCAGGCGGTTCCCTCGGGGACGAAGGGGATCATCCGAGCCTTGAAGGCCGGTGGGCACCGCGCGTCCAAGATCCGGACCACCTCGTCGGGGTGGTAGAGCTGGCTGAAGTGCATCAGCACGATCCGTTTGTTCTGGAGCCGATCGCAGTAGGACAGCAGCTCGTCGAGGTGGATGTGGCAGCCCTTCCGTGCGCTGGCCACGGACTTTCGGTCGTCGAGGAAGGTGCATTCGAGCACCAGGTTCTCCACGGTGAGAAGCTCGGGGGTGTTGTCGAGCACCTCCGGTAAGGTGTCCGTGGCGTAGGCCAAGAGCGCGTGCTCGGCCACGTCGAACAGGTCCTCCCCCGCCCGACGTCGGCGCCCGATTTCGCTGCCCGGGAGGGTCTTGAACTCTGCCCGCAGCTTTTGCACCCGGCGGAAGAACAAGTACCCGAGTGACGGTACGGGGTGATGGGTCCGAAAAGCCCGGACCCAGAGATCTTGGCGCAGCTTCAGCTCATCGCCGGGGTTCATGGGGCAGAGCTTCACTTTGAGGGGGAACCGGTGAATCTCTCCGAAGGCGTCCAGGGCCTTGGGGATTTGGTCGGCCACCTCGGCGGGGCAGTACACCTCGAGGATCTTGTCCCCGCCGCCCATGAGACCTCGCATCCCCAAGAGGCTGGGCAATGCACCCAAATGATCCATATGGCCGTGACTCAAGAAGAGACGTTTGGCCGTCGAGCCCGTGCGGATGGCGGTGCCCGCGTCGAAGAGCGCGTCCAACTCGGAGACGTGGAAGCCCGTGTACAGGCCGCCGAGGGACCGCCCGCGCAGGCGCAGGCTCCCCAACTCCACGGTGGTGAGGGCCTGGGTCACATCTCCTCGAGGGCGTCGATGCCCAGGAGTCCCAGCACGCCGGCGAGCATGCGTCGCGCGCCGCGGACCAATTGCGCCCGTGCGGCCATGGCGCCGGGCTCGGCCCCGATGACGCGGCACTCCTTGTGGTTGTAGAAGGCGGCGAAGGCCTTCGCCAACTCGAACGCGGCCTTCGTGGCCAAGCTGGGCTTGCGGCCGAGGGCGGCGTCGCGCACCTCCCCGGGCAGGCGCAGCATGGCCGCCAGGACGGCCACCCCCTGCTCGCTGGTGATGGCCCCCCAATCGGGGCTCACCCCGGCGTCAGCGTCTCCCAGCTTCCGGAGCATGGTGGAGGCGCGCGCGTGGGCGTACTGGCAATAGGCGCCGGTCTCCCCCTCGAGGGCGATGCTTCGCTCTCGATCGAAGACGAAGGTGGTGGGGGGCGCGTACTTGAGCAAGAAGAATTTGAGCCCACCAAGGGCGATGGCCTCGGCGCGCTGGTCGATGGCGGCGGGATCCAAGCTCGGCCAGCGCTCGCGCCCGGCGGCCGCGGCGGCGTCGCGTAGCTCGTCCATCAGGTCGTCGGCGTCGACGACGGTGCCCTCGCGGCTCTTCATCTTGCCGTCGGGGAGCTCCACCATGCCGTAGCTCAGGTGATGCAGCTTCCCTTTGAGCACCTCGCGCAGCTCGCCCAGGATGCCGAACAAGACCAGGAAGTGGCGGTCCTGCTCGTTGCCCACCACATAGATCATGTCGTCGAAGCTCAGCTCTTCGTAGCGGGCCAGCGCGGTGCCCAGGTCTTGGGTGACGTAGACGCTGGTCCCGTCGGCCCGCAGCACCGCCTTCTCACCTTCGAGGCCGATCTTCTCCAGATCAAAGACCATGGCCCCGTTCTCGGCGGTGTGAAACACGCCGCGCTCGTGCCCTTCCCGGACTAGGTCCTTGCCCAGCAGATAGGTCTGACTCTCCCGATAGAGCTTGTCGAAGCGGACGCCCATCCGCTCGTAGGTGGCGGCGAACCCGGTCTCACACCAGCCGTTCATGGTCTGCCACAGGGCGCGGACGTCAGCGTCGTTCGCCTCCCACGCCAGCAACATCTGTCGCGTTGTCCGCCCCAGATCACTTTGGTCGGAGTTGAAGTAGTCGTCCTTGGCCAAGGGCGTTTCGGTGGTCTCGCAGTATTGGCCGTACTCGGTGTTGAACGCCTTGTCGAAGCGGACGTAGAATTCACCCACTAAGTGGTCGCCCTTCTTACCCGTGGACTCGGGCGTGGCCCCCTCCCCGAAGCGCTGATAGGCCACCATGGACTTGCAGATGTGGATCCCGCGGTCGTTGATGAGGTTGACCCGGACCACCTCGGCCCCGGCGGCCTCCAAGAGCGTGGAGACCGTGTGCCCCAGGATATTGTTCCGACAGTGACCCAGGTGTTGGGGCTTATTGGTGTTCGGCGAGCTGTACTCCACCACCATCTTCTGGCCGGCGAGGGTCTCGGAGCGGCCCAGCGCGCCGTCATCGGTGAGGGCCCATTCCACGGTCTGTTGACCGACGGCTGCCCAATCTAGACGCAGATTGAGGAAGCCGGCGGCGGCTTCGGCGCTCTGCACCAGTGGGTGTGCGGTGACGACGGGGATCAAGTCAGCGGCGATCATTTGGGGCGCTTTTCGGAAGACTCGCGCGTAGCGATGACAGGCTAAGGTCAGGTCCCCGGTCCCCTTGCGCGTGGGTGGCGCCAAGGCTGCGTCGGGCTCGGCCTCGTGCTCACGCAGCCAGGCGTTCACCGGCTCGGCGATGCTTTGGGTGAGATGGGCGAAGAGATCCAAGGCCATGGTGCGCTCCCTTTTACGACGGGGCATTCTGCGCACCTCGGGGTCGACGATCAAGCGACCTGTGGGGAATCAACCCGTCCGCCGACGACGCCGAAGGGCCTCAGCTGCCGTCGGCCCGTTGCACCAAGGCCACGGCGAAGTACCGGCCCTGCACACCCACGCCTACGTGCGTGAGGGGGTTCAACAAGAGGTTGCGCTTGTGGCCGGGGCTCTCCATGAACGCCTGGAGCGCCGCCGACGGGTTGGCCGCTTCGGCCAAGTTCTCGGCCACCAAGTGGACCGAGATCCCTTTCTCGCGCAGCCGCATCATCAGCGTCCCGCTGGATGGTGAACCATGTGCGAGGGCGTTTCGGCGGGCCATTTCCACGGCGTGGGCCCGGGCGAGCTTGGAGAGTTCGTCATGCCACACGAGGCCCTTTCGACCGCTCTGGGTCCGTTTGAGGTTGATCAGCTTCGCCAGCTGTTTGGCGGCCAAGAAGGGGTCGTGCACCGGCGCCGGCGCCCGAAGGCGCGCCATGGGGGCCTTGGGCGGAGAGACCCCCACATAGATCCGGTGATTATTGAGGACCACCGGGCCGTACTGGCTGTCCGCCACCACCTCCACTCGGTACATCCCCGGCCCGGCGTCGAAGTACACCGTCGTCTCGGCGCGGCGACGATCGCTCCAAGCCGGTCGGTCCCGCACGGCCACGTCTCCCGGCGGCGCAACGAGGACTCGAGGCTGAAAATATCCGCGCCGTAGGGCCCCGCTGAGGTTCATCATGGTCCCCGTTTTCGCGCGCCGAGGGAGGGGCCGTTCGAAGGTGAGCCCGCGATGAACCAAGAGGATCGTGGTGGTCAGGATGCCGCCCATGCCCGACGTCCCCAGCCCGAAATGGGTGGGGGGGAGGTGTCGCTCCAGTCGCCCCAAGAGCGGTGGGAGCGTGCCGGCCAGATCGGCGCTCGAGCGATGGCGAACGGTCAAGGGAAAGACGTGGACGTCGTTGATGTTTCGTTGAGCCAGTAGAAAGCGAAGTTGGGTGCCGGCCGAGACATCCACGGCCCCCTCGGTCACGCCGCTCAGCCGACGGGCCATCTCGGCCGCCACACCGTCCAAGTCTGCGTCTCGCGTCGGTGCACCCCAGCCGTGGGTGTTCAAGGTCTTCTCCACCGTCACTGCCGGCGAGGCGAGGGCGAAGGACCAAACGAAGAATAGGGCGGGGCTGATCATCGGCGCATTGTACTCATCGTGGTCTGAGGGGCGAGTATTGAGTTCGCCCTCCGCAAAAAGCGCGGATTTCAGATCGGGAGCGTGCCCTTCTCGGATCTTTTATCCGCTCACACTTCGTCCAAAACAGGGCCGACGGTGCACGGTTCCTCGCGCGAGCCCGGATAAAAAGAGTATTTTTTTGGGGTGGGAATAAAACAATTGGTGCCCACGGTCGTACTAAACATTGAACGTATTTTTTCTGGGGAACCCTGATGTTGAGTCGACTGTTTAAGAAGAAGGAAGACCACGCCGATTTCGAAGAGATCGCGATGCCCATGGCCGACGCCCTCTACGGTGCCGCGCTCCGAATGACCCGCGATCCGACCCAGGCCGAGGACCTGGTGCAAGAGACGCTGATGCGCGCCTACCGGTTTTGGCACCGGTTTCAAAAGGGCACCAACATCAAAGCGTGGCTGTTTCGCATCCAGACCAACGTCTTCATCAATCGCTATCGCAAATCCCAGACGGAGCAGAAGCACCGAGACGACCGTCAGGTAGACGACCTCCTGCAGCGGTACGCGGTGGACACTCAGAACTATCTGCCGCCGGAGACGCGCGAAGATTTCCTCAAGCACATCATCGGTGACGAGGTCTTGAAGGCCCTCGACGAGCTGCCCTTCGAGTTTCGAATGGCCGTGCTTCTCGCCGACATGCACAGCTTGTCGTATAAGGAGATCGCTGACGTGCTCGATTGCCCCGTGGGGACGGTGATGAGTCGGTTACACCGCGCTCGTAAGCTCCTCCAGGCGAAGTTGTTCGAGTACGCCGTAGAGCGCGGTATCATCCAAGCGCCCGAGGGCGTCACCACGGAGAACGTGGCCGACCTCGACGCGTTTCGTCGTCGGCGCAAGGTGAACGAAGCATGAGCGTGATCGAGTGCGGCGAGTTTCGGAAGTTCATCGACCCTTATATCGATGGGGAGTTCGATGACGCCGAGCGGGCGATGTTCGACGCCCACCTCGCCATTTGCCCCGAGTGTCGGCGATATTTCGACCAGCGCGCGTGGCTGCAAAACGCCGTCAAGCCGGTGCTCAAGAGGCCCTGTCGGATGCCTCAAGAGGCGCGCAGTCGGTTGGAGAAGAAGCTCCGCGCGGCGCGCCGCCCCATTCGCGCGCGTCGTGCTGTCCGTCGGTTCGCCTCTCCCGCCTCGGCGGTGGTGGCGGCGGGCGCGATCTTCCTCTTGGTGACGCCCCTGACGGGTTTCAAGCCGTCGGTGGTGGACGAGGTCTTGGACCAGCACTGCCAGCAGATGCCCGTGGAGGTCCCCACCCCAGCCGCTCAGGAGTTGGATCGGTGGTTTGCGGGCAAGCTCCCCTTCGAGATGCAGGCGCCGGACTTTAGAGACGGCCGGGTCAGCCTCCTCGGCGGCCGTTTGAGCCGCATTCGCCACCTCGCCAGTAACGCCAGCGCGCCTGCGGCTCACCTCATCTACAGCGTGGGCTCTCACAAGATGTCCGTCTTGGTCTTTGATGGGCGCGGCGTCGTGCCCTTCGAGGAGCCTGATATGCACGTTCGGGGTGCGCCTATGCGGGTGCATGAGGCCCGAGGTCATCAGGTCGCGTTGTATCGTCGTGGGAATCTCACCTACGCCGTGACCTCCAACCTGCCCCGTGGGCAGATGCTCGAACTCATCGGCAGTACGCTCTAAAGCAATCCAGCGCTCGAAGGATCGAATCCGTGGCCATGAGCGCGTGGCGAGTGGGCGTGTGCCCGCCGTAAATCAATCCAGCGCTCGAAGGTTTGATTCGTGTCCGTGAGCGCGCGGTGAGGCGGCGTTTGTCCGCTCGTCCACCGCGCGTCACGGTGGGTGGGGCTCAGCCCAAGGTGCGCGGCACGCCCTTGGCGTCGGACATAGCGGCGTCGAGCATGGCCTTCTGAGTCACCGGGTCTTGCCACATCTCTTGAAACTCCGGGGTCAGGGAGTTGATGGGATCGAAGTAGTAGAAGTACTTCCCGGGCTTGACGGACGGCGCCGTGTAGATCGAGATCCCCGAGTTGCGGTGATAGACCTCGAAGCTGTGGGCGTTGCGCTTGCCGCCACCGCCGGGGGCGTCCACCACGAAGGTGGGGGTGTTGAACCCGGCGGTCATGCCGCGGATGTGCTTCTCGAGGTCGAGCGCGGTCTGCACCGTGGTTCGCAGATCCTCTGCGCCCTTCACGAGGTCGTGGACATAGACGTAATAGGGCTGAACGTTAATGTGGCTCAGGCGTTTGATCAGGGTCCCCATCTTTTCGATGGTGTCATTGACCCCTCGAAGCAGGACGCTCTGATTTCGGACCACGACGCCGGCGCTGTAGAATCGACTCAGGGCCTTCCGCGAGATCTCCGTGATCTCGTTGGGGTTATTGAAGTGGGTATGGAAGGCGACCTGCTTCTCGAGGCTTCGGCCCAGATCACTCATATCGGCGATGGCGCGGAACCAATCATCGTCAGTGAGGACCTTTTGGGGCATCACCGCCAGCCCCTTACTGGCGAACCGGATCCGCCGGATATTGGGCAGCTCCAATAGATTGGTGGCGATGGTGCGGATCCAATCAGCACGCATATTGTAGGCGTCGCCACCGCTGATCACGACGTCTTCCACCTCGGGCCGAGTCGCCAGGTAGGCGTAGGTCTGTTCCCATCGCTGGGTGTTGGCCTTCAGGCTGATCTTCTCCACCTCGTCCGTGTCCATACCGATGGCGTAGGATCGCGTGCAGAAGCGGCAGTAGACAGGGCAGGTGTCGATGACCAAGAAGAGCGTCTTGTCCGGGTAACGGTGGGTTAGACCGGGCAGGGGAGAGTCCGCCTGCTCGTGGAGCGAGTCGAGCCCCAGCTTAGGGTGGTCGGGGATGAAGCGTGAGGCCAGGGGCAGAAATTGGATCCGAAGCGGGTCATCTTCGGGGTTCTTCCAATCGATCAGACTCATCAGGTAAGGGCTCACCCGAACGGCCATGGGCGCGATCTTGAAGCCCGCTTCGGCGTCAGCCAGAAACCCCGGGCTGGCGAGCCCTTCGAGGGCCTGGAGCAGCTTGCTCGGCTTAGTGATGGTCTTTTTGGATTGCCAGCGATGGTCGAGGAAGGTCTCGCGATCGATATCGGCGTAGGCCGGGATCTTCTTCCAGAAGTCACCGCCTAGGAGCTGCTTGTAAGCGAGACTGGCCGGGTCGACAGGGGGGCGTACTTGGCGAAATTCGGGGAGGACGTTCAGCTCAACGTTGGAGCGAGTCATATCTAAGGTTCCTTTAGTAAGCGTTCATGGATCTGCGGACAGACGGATCCCTCGGATCCGGAGTGATCTCTAAACGTCGGGCTGGTGCAGTACTTGTGCTTGGAACCACATGGATGAATTTTAGGTATTTGATATGTCTCACGTCAATGGACGTTACCGTCCACTGCCCATGTAACAAAGTATTCAACCCGCGGCAGAACGTCGACCGAGGGCGACGCCGGTGACGCTTACGGGTGCGGATCGACCCCGGGCCGGCGGAGCGAAATCGTGCCGTCGAAGCCCTGTGTCTTCTCCGTGAATCGTCCCGCGGGGTCCACGAAGACGAAGGTAGGCGTCTCCTCGATGGCGAACAGCCTGGCCACCTTGCGCTCTCCGTCGAGGCCGATGGGGAAGGGAAACGGGCGCTGTCGAGTCGCCAAGTATTGTTCCACCGCGTCCCGAGACTCACTCGTGACGGCGATGGTCTGGACGTCGTGGGCCTCGGCCCACCGGGCCAACGGCTCCAAGGCCGCCTTGGACGGCGCGCACTGGGTCGCCCAAAAGAACAGCATCACCGGTTGACCCAACCCCGGAATCGGGAGAACGCTGCCGTTTTTCATGGGTTTCAATCGCAAGGGGGGCACCACCTCGCCTACGGCCGGCGGTCCAGCCGGCAACGGAGCGGCGGCCACGGTGATGGGGATGGTGACGGTCTCTGTGGCGCGTCTGACGCCCAATCGAATCATCGCGCCCGGGGTCGCCAAAAACATCGACGCACGAAACTCCGAGGGATCTTCCAGCGTCCACCCGTCCACGTTCACGATGGTGTCCCCGACTTGGAGCTCGCTGGTGGCAGCCGGACCCCCTGCGAAGAGTTGGTCGACCACGACGCTCTTTTTATCATCGTCTTCCTTGAATTTGATGCCCAGAAATCCAGGCGTAACGGCGTTGACGGCGCTGAGATTGGTGGAGAGCGGCGCCGTCGCGGGGACCGTCTCCGCGGGCCTTGGTGAGCTCCGGCTACGGGGTGCGATCAATGGCCTTGTTTCGCAGGCCTGCAGCGCTGCGTATTGAGCGCGTACCTCCGGTGACAAGCCCGCTGTGCCCGCTCTTCTACCCAAGAGATACATGGCGCGGACCAGCGCCGCCTCTTGCTGTTCTAGGTGTCCAATCAACCCGACGACGCGACCCAGGCGAGCGCCGAGCGCGTTAATCCGGCCGGCCTGCCGGGGGTCGTCTCCCAGGGCCCGGCGATAGTCCGAGACCGCCCTCGCCCGTGCTTGCCATCGCCATCGTCGCTCGGGGCCGGCGCCTTTCCTAGGGGGCGCCTTCTCACGTCGCTTGGCCAGGTCGTCGGCCAAAGGCTGGGCGAGGCGGTCTCGGGCGTGGTCGTAAAGATATTCCCAAGTGTCGCTCCAGGTGACCAGCGCGTCCAAGCCCGCGTTGGCTTCGTCCCACAGTCTCAATGCGACGCCGTAGCCGGCCACCATGCCGATGCCGTACCGTACAGACAGGCGGCTGAGCCGCTGCCAATCGATGTGTTTCGGATCGCGTCGAAGGTGGCCGTCAACATAAGCTTGAACATCGCCGCCCCGCTGCTCCATCGTCTCCGTCAGCGTGTCGAAGAGGAAGGCGTCGCTGGTCAGGTGGGGGACGTCGGGGCTGTCGTCCGTGAGCATGGCCACGTCCGTCGCCGGTCCGATCGCCCCCTCGTGGGCCAGGGCGCGTGTCACGTGCATGAAGTGCCCCACGTCGTTTTGGACCGCAAGGTGGGGATAACACCCATAGGACATGCGGTCGGCGTGGGTACTGAAGGAGCCGCAGAGGTTTCGCCGGCGGCGGGCCAGGTCGGCGAAACCACCCGAGTAGCATTGCGACAGCATGAGGACCACCCGCGTGTCCTCGGATACAGGGCGTAAATCTACCTCCATCTGACTCACTGTCCAGCGGTCATCCCACAGGGTAATGGCCGTCTCTCGGCCCCCCGTCGGATCGGGCTCACCGTGGTCGGTGACGGCCACGAACAAGGTGTCTTCCGCAGTGAGGGTGGGGCCCACCTCGGCCAACCACTTTTTCAGCGCTGCGCGTTTGGCGGGCCGAACGTCACGGCCGGGAAAGATGGTGTTCTCCAGTCGAGATCCCAAGGCGGTGGGGGCGTCGAGGGCAGTGCCTTCGATGAGCCTTTCGTGGGGGATGGGGGCTTCGTCGATGATCCCCCGGTCGGGCCCCGGCGCCGTGCCGTCGGCCCAGAAGAGGGTGATGTCGCGGGGGTCGACTCCACGCTCTTGGAGGAGGTAATCCAGGGTTTGGACATGCACTAGGTGGCTGTGGTGGTTCTCCTCGGCGACGCCGCCGCCGGCGAGAATGAGCACCTTGAGGGCCATGAGGGTGAGGGCGCTGAGCATGGGGCCAATATACTGTCTTGAGGACCCCGGTCTCTAGGGTTAGGGCTCACTGAGGCCCACCCGGCTTGACGTCGACGAGGGGCCGGGGTACCGACCATGCATTGACTCTATGGTGCCGTGTATGCCCGATCTCGTCCGACGCCCCGCTCGCTTTGTCCCCGGCGCCCTCTCTGAGAGGTCGGGGTCATCTTGATAGACGCTCCGCGCTCGTGGCTTGCGCGCTACTGGGTGTGGGTAGCCCTCGTCGTGATCGGCGCGGTGCACCTTCCGGCCCTGGGGAACGAATTCGTCGACTTCGACGACGACAAGATCTTCTTACAAAACGAAACTCTTCGCAGTGACGACGTCAGCGCGCTCGGGGACATCTTCGCCTGGGATCGGCCGACGGATTATCGCCCGGTCAGGGACGTCAGTCACTGGATTGACCACCTCGTCCACGGCCAAGACCCGTTCTGGGCTCACCTGCACAATTGGGTGCTGCTCTTGGGGGTCGTGTTCGTCTTCAGCCGCCTGCTTCGACGCCTCGGCGTGGAGGGCGGCCTGGGGCTCACAGCGTTGCTCTTGGCCTTTGTCCACCCCGTACAAGTGGAGACCATCGCTTGGGTGAGCGGACGAAAAGACCTCTTGGCGGGCCTCTTCCTTTTCGGAGCCTGCTGGGCCTTTCTACGCTTCTATGAACGCCCCCGGCTCCCGTGGGCTCTCACCGCTTTGGGCCTGATGGTCTTGGGGATGTTCTCCAAAGGACACATCGTGGTGGCGCCGGTGATCTTCGGTCTCTTGGCCCTCCATGGGCGGTGGCGAGACCTGCCTTGCCCTCATCCACGGGCGGTGCTCGGATTGGTGGTGGGCGCCTTCGTGGTGATGGCCGCGCTGCTGCCGCGCATCGCGACGGGCCCGGCCAACCTCTCCGCCGCCATGAAGGTCAGCACAAAAACCAGTCTCGTGCTCACCGACCGGCTCCAACTGCCCATTCGTTACCTCAAGAACATCTTTTGGCCCTCGGACCTGAACCACATCTATATGACCACCCGGGTGGACACGACCCATCTGGTCCTGGCCTGGGTCTCCGTGGGATTGGGGCTGCTGGTCTTCGTCACCGCCCTCTGGTGGTGCAAACGGCGGGACGGGCGAGGGCCTCTGCTCCTGGTGGCCTGCGCCCTCATCGTGCCCTATCTCCACTTTCGGCCGTCAACGGTCTACCTCGCCGACCGCTATCTCTTCTGTCTGCTGCCCTTCTTGGCCGTAGTGGTGGTCTCCACCGGCCGGCAGATGCTCTCGACCCCAAACCAGCGTCTGCTCGTGAGCGGGTTGGTGGTGGTGGTTTTGTCGGGTGTCTCCGTCCAAAACCACGGCGCTTGGCGGGACTCCATCTCTCTGTGGACCCGAATGACCGAGGTCTATCCCGAGAGCGACTGGGGCTACGACCGGCTGGGTCGGCGGCTCTACGCGCAGAGACAATTCGAAGAGGCGGCGGGGGCTTTCTTGGCCGCCTCGGCGCGGGATCCCAAGGACAGCCGGCACCTCAACAACGCCGCCGTCGCGGCCATGGCCATCGGGCGGAATCAGGCGGCCGTCGAGTGGCTCCGCAGAGCCGTCACCATCGACCCCAAGAATCAGGCGGCGCTGCGGAATTTGAAGAAGCTCGGCGCCCTCTGACATCGGCGTCACGCCGCGCGGGGCGAAGCGTATCGGTGGGGCTCAGCGACGCTTGGGCTTAGTGAAGAACAGCTGCTCGATGTTCCAGTGCGCCCTCGGTGGGAGTGGGGAGGGTCGAAAATTCCCCACGTTCTTCCGCGCCGCTGCCGCGTCCCGCCCCACCACCAGCATCAACTGCGGGAGCTTGTCGCTGAAGATCCGAAACAGGGCGTCACTGAACTTCTTACGTTCGGTGAAATCAAAGGCGCCGGTGTTTTGGTACATCAACGTGTCCATCTTCGCCTCCCATTTGGTGGCGGGCTTTGCCTGGAGGGGGTTCCACAGGTGACTGCCCCCGCTGCTCAGGATGACGTGCTTGACGAAGGCGGGGTCGGGCGGGGTGCCCGTAGACCACCCCAGCAGAACGGCGTCGAAGTCCCGTGTGGCTTGCAGTGAGCTCACTACGTCGTTGAAGGGCAGGGGGCGAATGCTCACCGTGATACCGAGCTTCTCCAGATCGTCCTTGATGACGTTGAGCATGGCGATGCGGGTCGCGTTCTCCGCGTTCGTGATGATTGAGAACGCGACTCGATTGCCCTTGGTGTCGTAGAGCTTGCCTTGGCGGAGGGAGAATCGGGCCTCGGCCAGGAGCGCCGCGGCGCG
>MPMC02115051.1_pt1 | contig 19543 bp, 16 predicted proteins | sample 1617281 | NCBI WGS metagenome assembly MPMC02 (sample SAMN05944809, study PRJNA350692) | marine metagenome | biome: marine; feature: ODZ; material: water; isolation source: 100 m water sample filtered on 30 um supor filter | place: Pacific Ocean | collected 2012-04-09 | depth 100m m | reverse complement strand
TTCTCGCTGATCTGGAGACGTTCGCAATGAGGCAAAGGGTGAAATGCTGGCCGAGGGGTTCCCATCAAGTGGGTGTACCCAGGCTGGGTCCCGGTCAGAGTCCACAGGGTGGGCTCGGGGGCTTGTGCTCATGAGGGTGCGACGATTCTCATTGAAGGAGTACAGATGTTTTCCCTCTGCAAGAAGTTTTTCCTGACGGCCCTCATCGCCACTCTCGGATTGGGAGTTGTGGGTATTGGCCTTGCTGTTGTGGGTGGCCCCGAGCGAAGCAGGGCGGTAATCGAGGGTGTCCATACCCGGATGACCGATATCATTGATGAGCACATTGATGATCCCATCGCACTGCGCAATCAGTTGCGTGAATTGGAGCGCACCTACCCGGAGCGAATCAGTGCTGTGCGCTCGGATCTTGTCGAGCTTCAGAGCCAGGCCCGCCAATTGCGACGCGAGAAATCGATTTCTACTCGCGTTGTCGCGCTGGCCGAAGAAGACCTGATGGAGCTCATTCCTCGCCTGGAAGAGGCTCACGCCGTTGCGCGTTCCCAAGTCGGACGCGATCGTGTGGGATTCCAGTTGGTGAGCCTGCGCCTGTCAGACGGCGACTACAGCCTCGACAGAGCTGACGCCAAGGTCCGGCAGATCAAGAATACGCGTAGTGCCCATGTGGCCCGTGCCCACGATGCGGATCGCAGTTTGGCCTATCTTGATCAGCAGATGGGTCGCTTTACGGAGGTGCTGAACCAACTGGAGTCGGAGCAGGTCCAATTCCAGGCTCAGCTGTTTGCCTTGAACCGCCAGGTCGATTCCATCCAGCGTAATGAGCGCTTGATTGAAATGCTCGCCGAGCGCAAGCGCACTCTTGATGAGTGCTCTAACTACGACGTGGTCAGTCTGGATCAGGTGACCGGGAAGCTGGAGCAGATCCTGACCCAGCAGGAAGCGGAACTTGATGTCTTGTCGAGTCAGTCTGAGCACGTGGACTACGTGGATCGCGCTCGGGACGAACTGCGCGCTGAGAGTACGGTGGACGGGGCCGGGTATAACCCGCTTCCCAGCCTGCCACTTCCCCTTGTGGGGGAGTCGACCTCCGCCGCGTTGGAGGTGGTCCCGGTCGCCCAGCGTTGACCGATCCCTCCTCGGGAATCGAATGACCCGCCCGGCTCTCCTGGAGTCGGGCGGGCTTGCCTTTGAGAGGGGGGTTAGCGGGAGGGCCGTGGATCCCAGGCGCAGTCCTTTAGGCTCACCCTTCCGGAGCGATTGAAGCGGACGCCCTCTGCCCTCAGCTTCCTCTGTTGCTCCGCAGGGCCCGGTCCGGGCCGGGAGCTGATGGCGCCGCTGGCGGAGAGCACTCTGTGCCACGGTAGGCAGGAGCCTCGTGGGAGTTCGGCCAGAACCTGACCGACGAGCCGGGCTCGGCCGGGTAGGCCGGCTTCACGGGCCACCTGACCGTAGGTGGCCACCTGCCCGATGGGGATATCGTCAACAGTCGCCAGGATGCGCTGGGTGCGAGGGTCGCTTGATGTCTTTCCCATTGAAATGAGCCGCCCATGCCATGGGTTTGGCGGCGGCCGAGTGCTAGGCTCCGGGCATGTTCGGTGCTAAAGCCATGAAGCGCGCAAAGGCTGCGGAGAGTGTGGAGGGCGGTGCTGGGGCCGGCCGGGGGATGCCCGCCGACTTGGCCGTGGACCTGGAATCGGATCCGCTGACGCGCCCCGAGTATATCTCGGCCATCGTGCATCTGTATCGGGGCGAACTGCACCGGGCCAACGCTTGGCGCATGCGCCTCGACAATACCACCAACTGGGCCATCCTGACGACGGCAGCCCTACTGACGTTCTCCTTTGGGGATGGACAGCACAGCCACTGGACTCTGCTTGCTGGATTGTCACTTGTCTCTGCCTTTCTGACTTTTGAGGCCAGGCGGTTCCGCCTGGCGGACGTCTGGCGAGCGCGCGTCCGGATGATCGAGGAAAACTTCTACGGCCCCCTCCTGCGGCGAAAACTCGATAGCCCCGAAGCGCTGTGGGGCAACCTCGTTGCGGACGACTTGTTCAGGCCCAAGTACAAGATCACCCACTTCCAGGCCATACGACTGCGGTTGTTGCGCAACTATTGGCCCATCTACGGCGTCCTGTTGCTTGCCTGGTGTGTGCACGTCACCCTGATGCCCGTTCCTGCCGAGTCTTGGGGGGAGGTACGGCGCCACCTCTCTACTGGCTTGATTCCTTGGTGGGTGTCCCTGGCCTATCTGGGCCTAATGATTACGGGCGGTTTGGCGATCATCTTCTTGCCCCCCAAGGTCCCCCAAACGGAGATGGAGCATTGGAGCAATCCGACCCTCGGAGCAGGCGAGAACCCTATTCTGGACGGATGATGCGCGGGGTTGGGTTGCTTGTAGTGGTCTTGGAGTGCGCCGGTTGTGTGGCCCCACGTACCCACTTTCAGCAGCCGCGATTAGTGGTCGGTGCGCGTGAGGCTGAGTGGGCAACCGATGGATCTTCGGGAGCCAGCGTACTGCGGCCCGTCGTCCTAGGGGCGGCCTTCACCCTCGTATGGGAGCCCCTGGGGGTAGAGGGGATCCTCGAAGGGGTTTCCCTTGGAGCGGTGGATGCTGGCCTGGTTCGGGAGGAGGAGTGGGAGGCCTCCGCTGCGGCCGCGACCTGGATCGAGGTCAGCACGAACAGGAAAGGTTACCGCCTGTTGGTAGGCAAGGGGGCAGGCAATAGCGACTGGATCACGCGCTGGGATTCTGTACCCGGGAAGGGGGGCCGCCGGGCGGCTCCGGAATCCACATCCACTGAATAGAACGGGCCACCCCCGATGGGGAGGCGGCCGTGTTGCCAACGATTGAGCTCTGCCCGCCGGGGCAACCGCGATCCTGGGTCCGCAGGGCGAGCGCGCTTACTGAGACCAGGTCAACGCGAAGGCGGAGAGTTCAGGGCTCAAGCCTGTCTGCGTATTGGACGTGAAGGACAATCGCACCTGGTAGTAACTGGAACCGTCAATCGAAGACGGATCGTCAAACCAGCCGGCATCGCTGTTGAAGAACGCAATCTGCGTGTTCAGCTGCAGCGGATCGTTGTTGTGCTGGATGCCCGGGTACTCAAGGGTGTCCGGGAAGCAATCGGTGATCGTCTCAAGGTAGTGGTCCCCGTAAAGGTCCAGCGTGAGGGCGTCCTCGATGGGGGGGGTGTCAGCGAGTACGTTGCCCGCCCCGCGGAATGACGCCGTGATGTTCGTGCCCAGGGGCTGATCTTGAATGGGCGGTTCGAGCACGTACTGGCTGAAGTCGGCCAAGAAGGGATTTCCACCCGGGTTGTCGGGGTCCGTAGTCGCGAACCAGACTGAAACCGCACGGCTCACGCGAACCACGAAATCGACGGCGCCGATGTAGACCTCACCGTCCAGGCCGGGAATGACCCCGCCAGGAGGGGTGCTGCCCGGGTTGAATCCGCCGTTGGCCCGGATTTCCAGGCTGGGATCGACGACGACTGCGTTCTGGGTTTCATCGATGCCGCCCGTTGAGAAGGCGCGGAAGTAGGGGCCGCTGCCAGCCACAGCCTCCGCAGTGTCGAAGCGGTTGATTCCCTGGGCACCAGGGCTCTGCCAGCAGCGGAACTCAAGCAGCAGGGGCAGGGCAACAGACTGGATATGGTCCGGGATGTAGTAGGGCCAAGGAGTTTGCTGCGGCGGAGGCGGGGTGCCAGCGCAACCCATGTAGGGCAGACCCAGGGTCATGAGGTTGTGCCACTGCTGAGGGTACATGCCCCAGCCGTTGGGGCCGCCCCGAGTGGTCAGCGCCGTGTCCCTGTAGGTGTAGTACTTGTACGTGCTCGCGTCGCCACTGCGGTTGAGCGGGAACGGCATCAGAGGCACGTCCACACCGGACATGTACATGTCCCCGGGGTTCAGGGTGTAGCCCGCCACCTTGGGGTGGACGATGATCGGAGGGTCGCCGGTCGGATCGAGCAGGTTGTTGTCGTAGATGTCCACGAGGCCAGTGTTGGCGAAGACCTCATCGGGGGTGTACAGGCCGTGGCTCAGTCGGATTTCAAAATCAGGGAAGTTGTCCACCAGGATCATGGCGCCGATCGGGGACCAGTTGATTCCTTCGACGTCCACGTTGAACGTGCTGAAGTACTGGTTGAACATGTTCGCGCCCTGATCGAGGTTGACGTGGTACAGGTCGAAACCAAGGTCCAGGAAGCGCCAGAGGAACTGGGTCTTCGAGCCGAGGTTGGACAGAGGGGACTGCACGAAGTTGGGACCGAAGGCTGTGTTGCCCATGGCCGAAATCATCATATTCTGGCGGTCAGCCATGCCTTGGAAGCGGGATACGCCTCGGGGCGAGATGGTCTCCCGGCCAGCACCCGGTGCGCCAGAGTTGTTGTAGTTGAATGAAATCTGGCCTCCCCATTCCGGAATGGGCCCGCTGGCTGCATTCCCGAAGGGAGCCTCCTCATCCTTGGATGAGAAGCGCGAAACACGGCCGCCATTGCGCTGAGGTCCGGCCGTGGGGTCGAGCAGAATCGTCACCTGGGGCAGGTTCTGGGAGAGGGTGTTTCCAGCGAGGTCCGTCGATCCAGTAGTTGCCGAGCTCGCGCTCATGAGAGTGAGGAAGTAATCCTCCGAGGCAGCAGTGGCGTGGGCCAGGGGAAGGTCTGGAATGAAGGTGAACTCCTGAACGTCTTGAGAGTTGCTGACCGTACCCACTACGTAGTCCCAGCTCGCGGCTGGGGTCGTCTCACGGGTCAGGGTGTAGGCGTCAAAGGCTGTGACAGTGACCGGGTCCATGGGTTCACTGAAGCGGACCGTGTAGTACGCGCTTGGTGCGACGTTCACAGTCGGGTTGTTGATGTCGGGTGCCGCAGGAAAGACGCTAACGAAGCAGGATGCCGTCAGGGAGTCCGTACTGGGGTCATAGGGCGACATGAACGCCGCAGGTCCGATGGCGGAGCTTATCCACTCCATGGGTCCATCCAGGCCCGGTGAATCCCACAGGGTCGGCCAAGCCAGGAGCCTCACCTCGACATTGGATGCCGTGCCTCCCGTTTGGGGCGCGGCGGGCTTGGTTACCTCGGCAAATACACCGGTCTGCGTGATGATGTCCCCAGGCACAGGGGTTTGCGCGCAGAAGGTGGACTGGAAGACGACGGTAGGCAGCAGGAAGAGGGTGCCATCGCCTCCGGGAGGCGGGTTCAGGCTTATGGGGAGGCCTGCGATAGAACAGACCTGCTCACCGACAACGACGGGCGAAATAGAGTCCGTTAGGAAGCCGTTTGAGGGGTCGCCGGTGGCTGCGCCGCCGGAGCGCACCGAGCGCACAAGGTCCCACGTGGATGAGGTGTAATCGATCGTGCCGTTGGTGTTGGTGGCAACGGAGTGCCCCGAGGGGTTGGTGAGCAGGTGGTCCTGGCCAAGTACCGCGTCGGTCCGGGTGGGGATGCGGAACTGTGCGTTGGAGAGGGCGGTGTTGATGCTGGCGGGGAGTCCAATGGCGTTGACGGGCAGCGGGGGGGTGGTCTCAAATGACTCCAACTCGGAGACCGCCATGTCGATGAGGATGCGAGTGGAGTAGAACTCCAGGCCCGATTCGCCATCCCAGTCCCCAAGGTCCCCGTGGTTGGGGTCAATGATGACGCGTGCTTCGAACGGCATGACCGAAGGGGTACCGGTCAGCATTCGCACGGTTGTGGCGTCCAGCGTAGAGGGGTCCACCAGGTCGTCGAACTGGACCATGATCGTCGCGTTGCGAGGGACCATCGTGTAGAGGCCGCTACCAGAGATTCCGGTGTCGTCCACGGGCTTGAGCCCGGCCTCGGCCAGCTTCAGGTAGTTGTAGAACTGGGTGCGTCCGCCGCCTTGGCTGGTGTCATCCACGTTGTAGAGGATGATAAGGACCTGCTGGGAGGTGACCGGATTTGTCTCGAGTACGTAGTTGAAGTTGTCCGTCGTCAGGCTCGGGTCGATCAGGAAATCCTCATTCATGAGGACGCGCGCCCCCGTGCTGTCGATCCCGTACACGTCCAAGAGTCGGCCCCATGCGTGACGCGCGATTCTCAATTCACTGCCTGCCCCTCCAGAGGAGCCATCGACGATGAGGTAGCGCCCCGTGTCAGGGTCCTGCACGATGTCGCCAGGATTGTTCGTTCCGCGGTCCGGGGAGACGGTGTTGTTGCAACCCGCAAGAAGGGAGGCGACAGCGCAACTGCCCAGCAAGAGATGCCTCAGGCCTGGAGTCGACGTTCCGAAAAATGGCGCGGTGGTCCAAGGACCAAGGGGGTGGATTTGCATCGATCGACGGTTTGAGGTGCGGATCATGGGGAGTATGGACAGCGTCCGCAACGCGGCCCGAGGGGAGGCCCAGGGACGGATTGAGGGGAGCAGTCAGCTGCGTGACGTGTTCGGACGACTAACTGGCCAGAGACAACCTGACCGTCCCAACAGGCAAACGCCGTTCCGGGAAGGCCAAAGAAACCACTGTCCACCCTAGATTAGGGCGGGAAGGGCCTCAGGGCAACGTCAAGCCCCACCACTAGGCCCCGTTCCAGGGGTTTACACCTCTGCCCCCCCCTCTGCGATGCCAACAGGAGGGGTGTGTGCGGTTTGTATGTGCAGAATCGCACAGGACAGGCCCGGGGGTAGGGCCAAACGTGGGAATTGGGCCGAGCCTGTGGATAGCATGGTCGCATGCGTCTCCCACCGCACCTGGGCCGGATCCTCGCTACCACGTCCATCCTCCTGGCCGGGGTTCTGGCACTGGCCAGCACTCGGCCGGGGAGTACGGATGACGCCTTCGTTCTTCTCGTCCAGGCGCGGGGCCTCCTGGACGGAGCTGGCTGGGAGGTGCAGGCCGGCCAGGGGCCGGTAGAGAGCGTGACCAGCCTGCTTGACCTGGCTCTCAAGACGGTCGTCCTGGCATTCTCTCCCGCGAGCGGGGAGACCACTCTCTGGCGCACCAACGGCGCCCTTTATCTTGGACTCTTGTTCGCCTGTGCCCTGGCCACAAGACGTGGGCGAGGTTGGCCTGTGGCATTTGGAGCCCTGGCTCTCTGCCCGGGCTTGGCCGAGGGGGCGAGCTACATGCTCGAGACCCCCTTGTACCTTGCCCTGCTGCTGGGGGCTGCGCATGTGGTCCTACGTCGAGGCGAAGGGTTGTGGCCGGAAGTTGCGGTGTTCGTGGCTGCCAGCAGCCTGCTACTTGCGCGTCCGGAGGGTCTCGTGGTGGCCGCCGTGTTCCTCGCGGGTAGATCACGCATGGTCACCGGTGCCTCACGCTGGCGGCCGGCCCTGGCGGCGGTGGGAGTGGCCTGTTCACTACTTGTATGGCGGCTTGTCGTTTTTGGGGCCTGGGCCCCCAATACCTACTTCGCCAAGAGGTCTGATTCGATCCTGAACGAATTCACGGACGGGGCGAAGTATGTCGTCGCCTCTGTGATGAATTCTGGGCGCCCGGGCCCACTGCCTGAGGCTACAGTGTGGTTGAGTGTTGGTCCTCTGCTCCTGATCGCTCTGGCCGGACCCTGGATCGCGAGTCGCCGGCCTGCCGGGGAACCCGGTCTCCGCCTGGCTGTCCTCGCCTGGGCGTCCACGGCCTCCTTGCTGGCGGTGGTCGTTTCCGGTGGAGATGGGTACAGAGGCCTGCGCTTGCTTGCACCTGTCTATTGGCTATCGACGCTGACGCTCGTAGAGCTGAGCGCCAGCTCCTGCAAACGTTCTGCCATGTGGGGAGTCTCCCTGCTCGCCGTCGTCTTCGGTGCCCGGCTCATAGAGGTTCTCCCTGATCCGGGTTCAAAGCTGGAGGGCGCCTGGCGCGCCGTACGTGCTGAGACTCCCTGGGACTCTCGACCTCAAGAGGCTCTGGCCGCAGGCCTGGCTCGCGCCCTTCCCGGGGATGTGGTTGCCCACAGGCACAACCAAGCCCTGAGGTACCACGCTCCCAAGCTACGGGTCATGGACCTGACGGGTCTCACCCAAGCAGTCATCGCGCGCCAGAGCGCCCCGGACCCCGTTGGCTTCGGGCGTGATGCACTGAGCTGGGCCCTGGAGCAGGGAGTCGGTGCCATCCACCTTGACCCGTTGTCGTCCCGGGGGGCTCCTGCTCACCTCCATGATCTGGGGGGCTTGGCTGGGAACCCCGCGGCCTGGGAGAGGGTACTTGGCCCGGATGTGCCTCGGGGGGAGGTCCTGGCGCAGTTGGTTCAGAACTACCGCTGTGCCAGTCTGGCTGGAGTCGCGGGTCCGGGGACCTGGGCCAATTGCCTCATCCGCTCCGATCTGGCCGCTGATTTCCGGAGCGCGGGTTTTGAAGTCTACGGGCCCTAGGGCCTGTTCCCGGATCGGGCCGCGTCCCTACTGGCGATCAAGCGCAAGTGAAGGTCCTGCAGCTCTCCAAGGTCGGGGGAGTGCATGATCATCAACTCCACGAGCTCCGCAGCCACGGCGTAGGTCTCGGCGGCGGCATCCTTGTTGCCCGCGATGCCGCGCACCAAAGAGGCCAGGGCGATCAGGGAGTCCGCTGGCCTGAAGTCTTTCCCAAGCTCAGCGGCCCGCAACTCGAATGCATGCTTCTGCAGGCGCGCTGCGCGTTCATCCTGTCCATTCGCGGCGCATGACTGTGCCAGACGCACCTCGACGCGCGCGTACTCCAGGGACTCTGTCCCGTGCAGGCGGGCCATGGAGGCCAGGGCCTCATCAAGAAGCACGATAACCTCAGGGTCGGCCTTGTCCTGGGCCTCAAGCAGGCTGGCCAACGCGAGCAGCCCCGTTGCGTAGGTGGGCCCCTGCAATCGCGGGTTGCCCACGTAGAAGGCCAATCCTTGGCGGAGGTGGTCCTTGGCGTCCACGAGGCGCGAGCCGGTCGTGAACCACGCGCTGTAGAGCCAGGCCCCAAACGCGATGTGACGATCTGCCGTGATGAGCGCCTCCTCGGGGTAGGCGCGCTGGAAGGCGTCGATCATCTGGGAGCGGATCTCGGCAGCGCGCTGGTGTTGTCCCGCAGCTGTCAGCACATCGCTCAGGTCTTCGAGGGTGCCCCCCAGGGCATCCTGTTGCTCAGGGAACTCCAGGCGGCGAATGTCCACGACGGTCTGCAGCAGGGCTGCGGCCTCGGATAGCCGTCCGCGACGACGGTGGATGGCCGCCAGGTTGGTGTTCACCTCAAGCAGAGAGGCGTGAACTGGGCCGGCGGTTTGCCTGGCGATCGCCAGAGCTCGCAGCAGGTGATTCTCGGCAGCGTCGACGGCTCCGTCATCCTGCAGGAGAGCACCCAGGCGGCCGTGGGAGTCGGCGACCTTGAGGTGTCGTTCGCCGTGAATCCCGACCCACGTATTCAAGGCCTGCTCCTGTAGGTCCCTCGCGGTCTTCAGGTCTCCTGCAGCCCTTGCCTGTTCGGCGCCCAGCTCCAGGGCCGCGGCGAAAGCGCCGTGGTCGGACCCAAAGGTCTCCCGGGCCTGATCCACCAGCTCCACAGCGGGGATGGCACCGGCCATGAGAGACTCGACAAAGTGACTGCGGTGCTCGGATTGATCCCGTTGGTGTACGGCCTCGCGCCAGCCCAGGACTGACAGGGCACCTCCGCCCAAGAGAGCCAGGAGCACGCCGCTCACGGCCAGCACCTTGAGCTGATTGCGGCGTACAAACTTGCGCAGGCGGTAGATCGTACTGGGTGGACTGGCCAGGACAGGCTCATTCTCAAGGTGACGAAGGATGTCGGCGGCCAAGGCTTCCGCGGAGGAGTAGCGCCGGCCGCGCTCCTTCTCCAGGGCTTTCATGACGATCCAGTCGAGGTCGCCGCGTAGGCGCGGTACACCAGCACGGTCCGAGGGCGGAGGAGGGTCCTCCTCTCGCAGCACCCTCTGGAGCTCGAGCAAGGAAGCCTCTCGCAGGCGGGTGGAGTCAAAAGGTGGAGAGCCCGCCAGTAGCTCGTAGAGCAGGGCGCCCAGGGAGTAGATATCCGAGCGCGTGTCCACATCGGTTTCCGTTGAGCCCGCCTGTTCGGGGCTCATATACCCGGGCGTTCCCACGAACTGGCCTATCTCGGTGTGGGCCGTCTCGAGGGAAGCTCGGGAGTGGATGGCCTTTGCTACCCCGAAGTCAATCAGACGCGGGCTGGGCCGCCCATCCTCTTCGACCACTAGCACGTTGGAGGGTTTGAGATCGCGGTGGATGAGGCCCTTCTGGTGTGCATGTTGCACGCCGCGACAGACGTCGACGAATAGCCGCAGGCGGGCAGAAACGTCAAGGTCCTGTTCTGCGCAGTAGCGGCACAGGTCCACGCCGTCGATGAACTCCATGACGAAATAGGGTCGTCCCGCGGCTGTGGAGCCCGCGTCCAGCACCGTGGAGATGAAGGGGTGGTCCGTTTGGCCCAAGGCCTGGCGTTCGGCTTGGAAGCGGGCGATAACCCGCCGGGTGTCCATGCCAAGTTTGATGATCTTCAAGGCCACACTGCGCGGAAGCGGCTCCTCCTGTCGCGCCTTGTAGACCACCCCGAAGCCGCCCTCCCCGAGTACTTCCTCGAGAAGGTAGGGGCCGACCCGGGTGCCAAGGGCCGCTGCGGGGTCCACGGGTTGATGTCGGGCGTGTGCCGGGTCATCGAGGAATCCGGCGGAGGAATGGTGGGCACGCAGCAGGGTGTCCAGTCTGCGCCGCAGGCTCGGACGTGATTCGCAGGCACCGTCGAGGAAGCGCTCCCGCTCAGGGGGAGGGAGGGCCAGGGCCCGGTGGAACAGTTCCTCTGAGTCAGGCACGGCCAGTCCCATTGTCGTCTTGTAGCTCCGCGAAGAGGAACGCACGTGCGTAAGTCCACCAGCGCTCGGCGGTGGCCCTGGATATACCCAGCGTGCTTGCCGCTTCCTCGTAGGTCAGCCCGGCGAAGTACCGGAGTTCAACCAGTTGAGCCTTTTGCGGGGATTCGGCGGCCAGCCGTTCGAGGGCTTCATCCAGTGCGAGGATATCGATGCCGGGGGGGGTCCAGGTTGGATCAACCACAGAGAGGTCCAGGTGGGCCTGGCCTTCCCCACGCTTCAAGCGCTTGTGGGCACGCGCTCGATCCACCAGGACTCTACGCATGGCTTCAGCTGCGGCCCCAAAGAAATGGCGTCGGTTGGAGAACTCCGGGTTGCCCTGCAGCCGGAGCCAAGCCTCGTTGATCAGTGCGGTGGGGTTGAGCGTCGGGGCGCGAGACTCGTGACGCAGGCGGGAGCGTGCCAGACGGTGTAGCTCGTCGTAGACCAGCTCCATCAGGCGGTCCTCGGCAGGCTGGCCCTTTTGCTTGACTGCCTCAAGCAGGCGAGTGACCTCGCCGATTTCCGGATCGGGGGAGTCCCGTTGCATGTCAATCTGAGGGAGCGTCCTCGATCAGGGAGAGGGAAGCTGAGTTGATGCAGTAGCGCAGACCCGTGGGCTCTGGCCCGTCGGGAAAGACGTGTCCCAGATGCGCGTCGCATTCCTTGCAACGTACCTCGATACGCCGCATGCCCAAGGTTGCGTCTTCGAGTTCAACGAGGCGCGAACCTTCGAGCGGTTCAAAGAAGCTGGGCCAGCCACAGCCAGAGTCAAACTTGGAGTCTGAGCGAAACAGTGGAACTTCGCAGCACACGCACTGGTAGGTGCCTGCGGTCTTGGTGTTCCAGTAGATCCCCGTGAATGCTCGTTCCGTCCCGGCTTTGCGGGCGACCTCGTACTGCAGTGGGCTGAGGATCTCCTTCCACTCAAGATCCGTGCGGGTGACCCGCGAGGACGTCGCCGCTGGATCGTCATCATCCGCTCCCGGAGTCGACTCGGGCTCGGGCGTGGATTCGGGGCCGTGACAGGCGATCAGGCAACAGGCGAGAAGCCAGGGGAGGGCGGCCTGGACAAGACTGTGGAGATTGTTCGGAGCGGAGTACATCGCGAGTCATTCTAGGGACTGTGGGCCCTGGTGGGAGTTCATGGCCCCATATTGGGGGTTCCCTGGGGGGGTAGCACGATTGTGCGTGCCGGTCTCAATCCGGGGTGGGGAGTCTGACGACAGGGTGGGTATGTCCTGGCGCCCCCAATTGCTTGTCTACGCGCTCATTGTGTTGGCGTTGGTGGGCGTCCCTGCGGACAGGGTCCCCTCGGAGGACCACTCCCGGACATTGGCCGAGCGTGCGCTGATGTCCCTGAAAATCTCGACCCTGGCGCGTGACCTGGATCGACTTGAGAGCCAGTTCATTGCTGACTGTGAGAGGCATCGCGGAGCCCGATTGCCCGATCTGTGTAGCGTCTACGCGGAAGCGCTGGAGGGAATTGCAGGTCGAGGTGAGGAGTTACTCGGGGGGCGTTCACTGCATGCGGGAAGTAGGGATCGATATGAGCGCAGCGTGGAACAGCCGTTGAGGATCGCTCGACTGCGGCTTGGGGAGATCGAGGCCCATGTCCCGCAGGTGGGTGAACTCCTGCAGGTCCAGCGTTCCATGGAGGAGGGGTTGCGACGGGGAGACGCCGTCTCAGCCATGGCGGCGTACAACGCTCGGTGCACTAAGGGGATCAGTGATTTTGGCCCTGAGTTGTTGCTCAACGTACTTGTCGATCTGGACGAGCTTGCATACCGGGCTGAGAACCTGAGGCAACCAGGACTGCGAGACCATCGCATCTACTGATGGCCCGCCAGGGAAGTGCCTGCCTGGAAGGATCTAGGCGCTCTCGACTCGGGTGACGCCCAGCAGTCGCTCGATAGCTTTCATGCGCTTTCCGAGGAAGGGGACGTGTTCAATGCGCGCCACAGCCTGCCCTTCGCGGCGTACGACCAGGGTGCCGCCACCAAAGCTCAGGAGGAACTCGAGGATGTCGGGGACTTCGCGCGTCACCGTGCTTCCTTGGCGTGGAATGCTCTGGTCGCGACCGAAGGGCTGCACGTAGTGAACAAACTCATTGGACTCCAGGCGCCAGTAGTCCACCCGAGGCTGAATGAGACCCAGGAGGGAGAACACGACCAGGAGGCACGAGACCATGGCGTAGGCATGGGTCGAGAGCATGATTTCCAATCCACCCAGCCAGTCGTATGCGGCGGAGAAGAACGTGACTCCCTTCAGGGAGCCGATCCAGATTCCAAGCCCAGCGAGTGCGAGGGTGAGGACGGCGATCAGGAATTTCTTCTGATCGAGGTTGGTGACCAGGACAAGCAGGTTGAAGGCGAGGGCTGAAAGGGCCCACCAACCCAGAGCGGTCGGAGCGACCCAACCCAGTCCCTGCAATCCTGCGCACCCCATAAACGTGAGGAGGGTGGGCCAGAAGTAGAGAATCAGTGGGAAGGAGGCCAGTCGGACGGAGTTCGCCCTGGGGTCGTCGCGCTTGGGCCAGTAGACGTCCCACGCGGAATCGGTGGGGCGCGGCGTGGGCTTCTTCTGCGGGGCCTCAGGCTCGGGCGGCGGGTCTGCGGTCGCCGGAGCACTGGATGGCTGGGATGTATCGCTCATGGGGTTCCTTGTGCACTTAAACGTGGGCCAGCCTTAGTGGGAAACGGAGTACGCGGGTGTTGGCTTTCTATTCGAAACTTCCCTCATGGCTGTAGAAGGCGCGATGGACCTCGTCTCCCTCACGCTCGATCCAAAGGTCCATGAAGTAGATCGGGAGCCTGCGTTCGCCGTGCTCCTTGGGGGTGGCGCGCAGTTCCACACGCACCTCGTCCCCTTCGTACACGGCAAGAGGCCGAATGGGAAAAAAGGACTGCCGCCAGTGGGTTTGGGGCACAAAGGGGGACGTTGCCAGGCGGACGTCAGCCCCGAGGCCTACGTCAAACCAGCCCCCAAACCCGTGCAGGGTGCCAGGGCGTTCAATGGTGAACCCCACCTCGGATTCAAAGAAGAAGTCGGCTGTGCTGCTGGTGTGGCAGTCCAGCTCCAGCAGCATCTCTCCCGGGCTGAGCAACGAGCTCTGGGGTAGATCGACTGCGCTTGTGATGAGGTTGTGCAGCTCGTGCTCCATGAGCGGCGAGAAGTCCAATCCGTAGACAGGTCGTTGCCATAGGCCCACGCCCCTCTCCACGTGTAGCTGGCTGTCCTCTATAGGAGCCAGAAACAGCTGCACGTCGGAGGGCATCATGCGTCCATCGGGTCCCAGGTGCCGGTCCCGCGCGACGTAGACCGAGCGGAACATGCACTCGGCCAGGGCGAAGAAACCCATCCACTCGGAGACCAGGAGGTCCACCTGATGGGGGAGCTTGACGCTCTCCACCCGGTCCCGCAAGAAGTGCACCCGACTGGCCAGGCCGTTGGCCTCGGCCAGCTCGCGAGCCACACCCAGGATAGAGGACTCGTCCACCGCCCACACCTCTGCCCCTGCGCGTGCTGCGAAGAGGGCCAGGATGCCGGTGCCAGTGCCGACATCGAGGACGCGCATGCCCGGCTCAACCACGGCCTCGATAGCACGCCGATAGGCGTCCGTGCGCGCGTGGTCGGCAATCATGAGCCGGTGCACGCCGGGGTCGCCATAACTGGCAAAGTACTCACTATCGGAGTCCATGGGATCTTCGGGTTCCAGGCCGGCCTGGATCTCAGCGGGAGCGTTGCTGGCAGAGTTGCGCATGGGCCCATCCTACCGCAGGGCTGGCATCAGAACTCCGGTGCGGGATGAGTTTGCCTCCTGGGATCGGAGGCCTGGGGGGCGTAGGATCACCCCATGGGGGAATCCCACATCCATGCCCCTGAGTCGCCGGATCTGGTTGAGCCGGAGGAGCGCGCGGCCCATGTGCGAAAGGCCCTGGAGGGTCATGCGCCGGCGGACCTGTTTACCGTCGGGGAGGCAGCGCAATTGCTCGCGCTCTCTGAGGCGTTGCTGAGGCGTCGGATCAAGTCCGGGCGTCTGCTACATGAGATGGGTCGCCGCGGTGGGCGGGAAGTCCGACTGATTCGTGTCGTGGACCTTCTGGACCTCTTCGGGCGTTCAGGGAGGGCCTCAGCGGGAGATCCGGGCAGTGGGCCAACGGCTGAACCAGAACCGCCTGCCGGCGAAGCTCTGCTGCAGTTGAGGGCTGAGCGTGACCAGCTCCTGGAGCGTTGCGATGACCTGGATGGCCGCTTGACCCTCTTGGCCCTGGAGCGGCAAGAGGTTGCAGCTGCTGGCTCACCAAGCCGCAGCCAATGGCTGGAGTTGGAGTCGGTCGTGGCCCGTCGATTTGTCTGGTGGCGGAGGCCTTCGACCCTGGGTTGGATGGCTTCCGTGGCGGCACTCTTCTGGCTCTGGACCGGGGCGGATGATGCTCGCATCCTGGCGCAGGATCAGGTTGTGGGTGTTGTTCAAGAGCATCGGCTCGTCAGGGAACAGTTCACCGCGCAGCTGTCCGAGTGGCGCGACGAGGCGCGTGGTACCCAGGAGGTTCTGGCTCAGGAGCGGCGTGACGCCGCCCGGGACAGGACGCTATTCGATGAGCGCTTGCAGGATTCCCACGGTCAGGCTGAGAGCGCCAGGGTCATCGTGCGCGAGGAGCGCCTGCGCTTCGAGGTCGATCGGAGCAGGTGGTCCGATCTGCTGGAGGATACTCAGAGGACACTTGGCGTGCGGGATGAGGCTTGGAGGGCCGCCGTCGCCAGCAATGAAACCCAACAGGTTGCCTTTCAGGTCGAGCTTGCTGCGAGGGATGATGTCCTTCGGGAGGAGCGCGTGCGGAACGCGAGGCGGGATCTTGAGCGTCGGGAGAGGGAGGCCCAGGACCAGGCACGGCAGGCGGCCCTGATCGAGGCCCTGGAGGGACAGATCGTCGCCGCCCAGGCCCAGTCCTCCCTGTTCAAGGGAGATCTGGACCGCATGGGTGCGCTGGCGGACCAACAGGAGGCGCGTATCTCGGAGGGGTTGGAGCGGATGGAGCAGATGCAGCTTGCGCAGGACAGGCGCTTGCAGGAGGCGGAGATGAGATTCAGGATCCGATCCCAACTCGGAGACCTGGGCCATTGGCTGGCTCTGTGGGGACCTCGGCTTCATGTGGAGGCTCTGCTGGGAGCACGTACAAGAGGGGCCCGTGGGCCAGCGGATGAGCCCGAGGGCCCTAGGTGATCTACGCGCTGCTCGCCGACCTACTGGCCACGTTTCACCTGGGTATCGTGCTGTTTGTCCTGCTGGGCCAGGCGGCCATCTTGACCGGCATTCTCCGAGGGTGGCGATGGATTGAGCGCGCGCTGTTTCGATGGACCCACGTGGGACTGATGGTCTTTATTGCTGCCCAGGGGGCCCTGGGGGCGATCTGCCCCCTGACCATCTGGGAGTATGACCTTCGAGTGGCCGCGGGGGAGGAGGGTCACAAAGGGACCTTCGTGGGCCGGCTCATGCATGACCTTCTGTTCATCGAGCCGGAGACCGTGTCCCAGGCTGAATTGAACCACTACTACGTGGCGTTCGCTGCGCTGGTCGTGTTCTGTCTGTGGGTCGTTCCGCCGCGCAGGCGTCGGCTGCAGACCTAGAGGAACTCGACGTAGGTTCCACCCGTTGCTTCGGCCAGACCCTTCATGAAGGTCGACCTCTTTCCGATGGAGATGCAGTGGATTCGTATCTTGCGCGTTTCGTTCAGCCGCAGCACGCGGTCATGGATCTTGGCCGTGTCGATGATCTCCCCGACGCTGGGCTCGCCATCGGAGAGCAGATACAGGGTGTCGACCTCGGGGTCATCGAAGGCGGCCATGAGGGCCCCGAACACGTTGGTTCCCCCTCCGGCGCCGTGGCGATTGGTGAATTCAAGTGCCTCGACAAGGACTTTCTCGTCCATTGGAATCAGCTCATCCTGCCAGGCGCTGACGCCGGACGAGAAGAAAACCAGATTGAACAGGACGCCGGGGGAGAGACCTTTCAGCGCCCGCGAGAGTTCTTTCTTGGCTACGCCGAGTCGGGTTGTGCGGGGCCCACCCTCGGTCTTCGTTTGCCCGTCGCGCCAGCTCGCTGCTGCGGTCATGGAGCCTGAGATGTCGACGACGAAGGCCAGGCGGTCGGAGATGATGCCCAGGCCGTAGAATGTGACCTGGGTGACGGAGGCGTCACGACGCTCGTCGCGCGCCATCTCGGCCGCCAGGGCGATCTCATAGGGTGGCAGGGCGAGGTTGGGTTTCTGGTCATCCCACCACAGGCGCCAGCGCGCGGAGGTCATGCCGTGGTCCTGTCCCGTCATGAGCCGCAGCACCAGAGCCAGGTCGTCCCTCAGTCGGCGTGTCTCGAGATCGAGTCGCTCAATCAGGATAGGTAGCGATGAGCTTCGGCGCAGGGTTCCCACCTGTTGCATGGCCTCAAATCGCACCCGCCAGCTTGAGTCGTGGAGGAGCTCGTGCAGCACCGCTACGGCCTCGGGAGTGCGCACCTCCAAGAAGCCCACTGCGGCCCCCATGCGCTCTTCAGGGCGGTTGGAGTCGGCCATCTCCATCAGCTTGCTCAGCCAACGTGGATCGGCCCGATTGAGCCGGCAGAGAGCGACGACGGCTGACCGCAGCTCCTCGGGATCCGGCGAATCGAGGTGCTTCTCAAGTCGGGAGAGGTGGGCCTTGTCTCCGCGTCTACCGAGCACGCGGATGGCCTCCGCACGGATGGTGGCTGAGTTGTCTTCCAAGGCCGTGAGCAGCGCCTTGTCCACTGCGGGTTCAGTGCGCTCGGAGATCAGCCCGAGGAGCATTCGCTTCCACAAGAGAGGCGTTGAATCATCTGCGAGGCGCGCGCAGAGAACCTTCGTGCTGCTTGTTCCCGTGCAGTTTTGCAGCGCGGCGCGGATAGTGTTTTCCTGACCCGTGGAGCGCAGGTCGCCATGGGTGAGGATCAGATCGGCCTCCTTGGCTCCACCCCGATCACCAAGCATGGGGATCAGCGTCTGGAAGGCGATGAGGGCCACCTCCTCTTCCCGCTTCAGTTGCGTCCGGAAGAGGCTCTCAAGCTCCTTGGCGGCCTTGTCACCAAAGCGCACAAGGGCGCGGGCTGCAGCTCGCTTGTTGGCAGGGCGTCGGTGCTTCTGGGCGTGGAGGTGCAGGAACTTGATGCTCTTGCCCTCCAGGGTGGGCTTGCCGTTGTAGGCCAGGAAGGCTCCGTAGGCGCTTCCCAGCACATACTCGCTGCGCAAGGAGTTGATGAGCCCGGTCAGAGCACGGAAGGACTCCTCGGTTCCCAGGGAGGTGATCTGGCTGAAGACTCGCCGGTCGACCTTGTCCTCCTTGTCTTTGACCTCGCTCACCAGTGAGGCGAGGTCGCGCTTGGTTCCCTGGTTTGGTCTCTCGCCGCGCTGCTTGGCGAGCAGGGGAGAGGAGACTGTAAGTCCCAAGCAGATGATGAAGAGGATGTGGCGCAAAATAGGGAAAGCCGCAGGTCCTACCCGGTTAGACCCTAGCCTGTTCTTGACTCATAGGCCATGAACTTGCTTGGGGGCGGGTTTGCGGGTCCCATAAAGCAGGGCACGGGCCCGTGGGGGGCCGTGCCCTGTGTTTGCGAGGGTTTTTGGGTTTCCTGCCTGAGGCGAGAGCCTAGGGGCAGAAGGTGACGGCCAGGCCCTCGGACGTGTTGGATGTTCCCACGTCGCGGGTCCAGTACTGGAAGTACTGTGTCTCGCCGATACCCCAGACCGTGCCCGAGGGCAGGTTCGTCATGTCGGGCGAATAGGACACCGCTTGAGCGCTGCCAGAGTACATCACGTCCTTGCTGAAGCGCACGACCTTGCCGCTCAGGCAGAGGTTGCCACTGCTGCCCCCGAAGTTGGGGATGAAGCCGGTGGCTGGCGCGAAGAGGAAGTAGCCAAACTTGTTCTTCGGTAGATTGCTGCACTCCAGGGTGAGGTTGTTGGCGTATATGCTTGTGCTGCCGCTCGCGGAGATGTGAGCCGGCAGGCCCGTGGTGTTGGGGTTTGCACTGCAATAGTTGCTCGTTGTCTGGCAATCGTTATCGCCTTGCAGCGTGCCAGTCAGGGTCATGGTTGCCGACATTCCGCTTCCGGGGTCCGTAAAGCTGAAGGTAGAGACCTGAGGGGAGGTCATGAAGGTTCCACCGGATGCGCTGCTGATGGTCCCGCTCAGAGGTTGGGCGCCAGCGCTCATCCCCGTCAGATCAGTGCTTGTAGTACTGCCGACCAGCGGGGTGACCGTCAGGGTGCCGGATAGGATCGTCGTGATGACGCTTGTCGCGTAGCTGCCATCAAGGGCGATGCCGAAGGACGGAGTGGTGAACTCCAAGGTCATGTTGGTGATGTCAATGATCGCCAGCGGGGGGAGCCAGGAGAAGGTGTTCGGGATCTTGCCGGAGAGGTCCGGGGAGACGATCGCGACTCCGCCCGGCTTGAATTCGCCGCCAGCAATAGCCCAGCTACCGCCGGAAATTTCGAGCATGAAATTACCGCTGATCCCGAATTGGTTGCTGGGATTTCCGACAATAGGGCCAAGGGAGGTTGTCCCCGTCCAGGTGTATTGGGAAGCCGCGTAATCGAGGGTGAAATCCAAGGGGGCCTGAGCTGCCGAGGGTGAACAGAGGGCGGCGGCAAGGGCGACGCTTGTTGTGATGCAGGAGATTTTCATGAGGCTACCGGATAGGCGAATGGGTGGAACTGAAGCCCGTGGGGGTACCGAAGAGG
>MPMC02175159.1_pt1 | contig 19668 bp, 29 predicted proteins | sample 1617281 | NCBI WGS metagenome assembly MPMC02 (sample SAMN05944809, study PRJNA350692) | marine metagenome | biome: marine; feature: ODZ; material: water; isolation source: 100 m water sample filtered on 30 um supor filter | place: Pacific Ocean | collected 2012-04-09 | depth 100m m | reverse complement strand
TACAATAGTCATAAGTTATAACTCCTTAGTTGCTAGCATCTAGTTCAATAGCAGCTGCAGGATTCAAGATCCCAGCTCCCATTGCAAGCCTACCTACAATCAAGTCACCTTGATACATTGTCTTGATATCTCCTCCAGTAGTCTGGACAGAAGGACCAATAGCTTCTACAACAGCAGCTGCATCACGGGCATAAATCAAGCCAGCATGAGTAGCAAAACCTCCACTGTAAGTATTGTTCTCTCCATCTATTGGATCTACAGTACCTGCCTTAAATGGAAGGTTGTTAGAACGTTTGATAGAAATACCAGCAATCTCATAAAGACCTTCACCTGAATTCAGGTTTCCTTGGCTGTTACCAAAATCCCTATTGAGGATATTAGAATCTACTTGAGAGACCAGTGCATAGTATTGACGTGGTGACAACACTGCAGTTCGTCCACTCTTGGGTACGTTCTTCTCATCAAGAATTGAAGCAGCTTCAAAGAATGCATCTACCAAAGCTTGGGCATCATACTCTTTGTTATTTCCAAGTTTGATCACTGAACCACCAGGTTCAGGACCAGGATCTGTTTCAATTGGACTTGCTGACCGTGCTGCAAGAGCAATCACTCGGAAGATCTTCTTATCATAAGCTTCAGCCAAAGCATGGCCAATCTTAGATGAGATCTCAGACCTAAGTGAATAGTGAGCCAGCGTTTCATCAAGGTCATACAAGAATGCAGAACTGACCAGCAGATCATCCATCAAAATGGTCTTCTCTGCTACTGGGGGATCACCTGAACCAAGGATAGGTGTACCTGGCTCATGGTATTCAGCCGTCATTCGTCCTGTATAGATGAATTGAAGCGACTTACCATTTCTCAAGGTACGGTTCTGAACTGTACCTTTTGCAACACAAGCACTTTCATATGCTTTGATCATCTCTCCACTAAATAGCTTGAGATACGTTGCGTATTTTCCTGTATCCAAACCAGCATCATAACCTTGGCTGAGAGCTAGGTTACCTGGGCTTTTATTAATTGAACCTACAGGTGTTTCTGTAAAATCTGTTGACATTTTATTGTTTGTTTAAAAAATTGATATGTTTACTTTTCTCATCGATGAATTTTTTTTTGGTAAATTTGTTAGGTATTACCAAACCGGTTTGGCAAAAGGTATCCACCGTAGTGGGCTAGTGCCGAAAGAGGAGAGGAGTCCGACTCTGAGGTGTTCCTCTCCTGTGTGTTACTTACTTCTTAAGGTATGCAACACCACGATAGAAAAGCTTACGCTGTCTTTCAACAGTCTTCTGCTCTTTCACTCGTGCTTGCACTTCAACTGGTGTCATTTTAAACTCCTAGTTGTCATGGTCCCGTTCCCTACCATGATGTCATGCGTCCAATAAAGGATGAACGGACTTATTTATATCCTATATGAATTTGATTAGCTTTGTGTTGAGTAATCCATAGTGATGGTATACAGGCTCCAATAATAAATAAGGATACCCATATACCAAATATACTATAAACCCTTCTTCGATACGTCATCCAATGAAGCTCCAATAATTATACAAATTGTTAGTAGTAATAGGTATAGATAAATCATCTGTTGTCATAGCCATTGAATGAAAAACAACTTGTAGTTCGCTGATGGAGCGACCTGCTGCACGAATTTCATGCGAGCAATCAGAAGGTATACTTAACCCCTACTTTTGTACCAAGTCTCAAGCTCTCATTAAAATTAATTTCATCTTGAGTCATTGCTGCAATCTCTCCATAGATACCAAGACGTTCAGTCAAGGATGCATTAATGCCTGTCTTTACATGCAGTTCTACAGTCTGATCACCAGCATCAGGGAAGACCAAAGCAGGTCCACCTTGAATATAATAACCTACTGTATCAGAGATCTTATTTTCATAACCAATGTCATTAGTGACAACAGTTGAATTATAGTCTGAACCCTCAAAGGAGCTGTTAGCCTCAATGTTTACATAAGGAGCTGCCATAGCTGGAGCAGTAAATGCAAGCAGGGCAGTGCTAAGGATAATAGTTTTCATAGTTTAATTAATTTAATCGTGTGACTTTTACCTGAGCTACACCAGCACTTATCATGCCGATTCTATTAGCCGTCCCTTTGCTCAGATCAAGATGACGGCCAGGAATAAATGGTCCTCTATCTGTAATGGTTACAACTTCACAGTCTTTATAACATACCTTTAGTTTAGTACCAAAAGGTAGTGATTTATGAGCAGCTGTACTTGCATTCATGTTATAGATAGAACCATTAGCTGCTGTCCTACCATGGAAATAATCCCCATACCAGGAAGCAGTTAATATAATAGTGGATAGGAGTGGAATCATATTCAATAATCGATGTTTGATTTTTCTAGTTTCTTAAATACATCTGCTCTATAAGCAGGATCATTATCATATCTAGAGTCTGACATTGCACGTACTACTTCAGCTTGAGATCTAAATACATCTGATATATCTTTAGCAGCTTTACCTGTAAGCATTCTGCCTTCATATCCATTAGCTGATTCATACTGTGCTTTAATACCAGCTACAGCTAGTTTAATAATCTCAGAATCACCTGAATTAATCAGAGAATCAAAAGCATTAACTGCAGATTCATCCATGTTCTGTCCAGCCCATTCAATGAGCTGTCCATAGGATTCATCTCCACCTACTGAACTTTTAATATCCAATACTTCTTTATCTGTTAGATCAGCTGATTGTTGTGTCTGCTGCATCTCCATATAAGCAGAGACTAGTTCTTTACTATCCATCTCTGCAAACTTAGACATCATTTCATCTGATAGTTCTCCCTTCTCACTCCATTCTGCACTAGCATCTTGGATTAATTGAGAAGTAGGATTAACTTCAGGTTCTTCAGTAGTTTCAGTTTCTTCTTCTACGTTATCTTCTGTTGTTTCCTCTGTAGATCCTAGCTTCTTTTGTAGTTCAATGTATGCTTTCTCTAGTGCTTCAGCATCTTCAAACTTACCAGCAAGCATCTTGTTCTGTTCTTCAAGTGCTTTCTCTCCAATAGCTAAAGCTTCTTGTTCAGCTTCATTGAATTCTGACTCTTGAGGTTCAGTTGGATCATATGTAAGTGTTGCCATTTAATTTGTATAAGTGGTTGGATCTGTGTGTACTACTCTCAAATTACCTAGCCCAACACGTTCAACCTTAGATACAGGTCCACGAATATTAGGCTTACCTGCTTTCATAATAGGTAGATACCTTTGTTCGTGTGTAGCAGATTTAATTTGATTCTTAGATTGCTCTTCTGTTGGTTGAGCTTCTTCTACGTTAATTTCAACTGTTTCCTGTTGGATCACCTTGCGTGTTCTGGTTCTCTTCTTGGGTGTTGTTTTCTCCATCTGTTAAATTTGGATTCTTTGTTGGATCAAACATTGGAGCACCAGCTAATTGACCAGCTTGATCTACCAATGATTGTTGTGTTTGTTGTTGTTGAGCTTGCTGCATATCACCTTGAAGTTGATCCTTAGTTTTAACAAGGTTCAACATATCAATACCTTGAGCAGCTGCTAATCTCATGATGTACTCTGAAGGATCAATGAACTTCATGATTGCTTCTGGTCCCATTGTCTGTGCAATGGTAGTGAGGAAAGCAATTAAGCTTTCTCTATCTTGTCCACGTCCTAGTGCATTAACACCAGCAACGATCTGTGGTCTTACAACATCCTTAGGTAATTTAGGAAGTTGGCCACTACGTTGAAGTACAAGTAGTGTCCTATTTAGATATGGTTTAAGGAATTCAACAGTAAGTAGACTAAAGAGTCCACCTAGTTGTTGCTCTAGTTCCATCTGAGTTAGTCTTACTTCCTCAGCAGTTGTTCTTTCACTTTGTCTGATCTGTAGGATAAGGAATGCATCACCAATTCTTTGTGCAAGAGTAGCTGCCATTTCACTAGCTGTTTTAAAATCAGCTGTCTTACCTACTTGTACAACACCAATATCATCAGGTCTACCTTGAACAATCGCTCCGTTACCTGCCTGTGCCAGTGTCTGTGGTTTAGTTGTAGATGAAGGTGAAACAGTAAAGACAACTTTAGCAGCTGCTGCAGAACCTTCTACTAATGCCTGAGATAGTGCTTCTAGACTCTTCAGGTCACCTAAGAATTCTTCTACTCTTCCCCTTCCATAATCTTCTCCATCAAATGTATTAAATCTGAGTACTAACCAAGGAGAAGCATTCTTAGGAGCTGTACTACGGCTACCAGGAAGTATCTTATCAAAAGCTTCCTGATGCCACACCCATCTTCCACTGCTCTTCTCCAATTTAACGTAGGTGTATACCTCAACGTCTTCATCATCAGAACCTGCCTTTGTACCATCATCACCAGGTGAGTTTGGTTTAGGTTCAGGCAGTTCTGTACCCAAAACCCTACGGCTGATTAATTCCTTGGTAACAATTTCAATTACATTACCATTACCATCTCTGTTTACACAAAACCTATTCAACGGGAAAGTTTTAAGACCTTCCTTACCCATAAATATCAATGCATTACCACTAACAATAAGTTGTTTAATTGCTTGGTGAACAACAACTCTATCATTACTTGCATTGACATAATCCATTACCATCCTTTCCATTTTAGAAAAGGATAGTTCTAACTCTGATTTAATGCTTGGATCTAATTGGCCACCTAACTTGTCATCTCTGACTTGTAGTTTAAAGAAGGTTGTTTGCGGTGGTAGTAGTGCAAGCATTAACTTTGAAGCTAATGTAACTACTGCCTTGGCACCAACACTTTGCCACGGTGTCTTTAGATTTCTATGTGATACCTTACCATCATCATTCCTTATCAAATAAGGAAGAGTTAGTTCTGAACATTGCACAGCAACATTCAGAAAGTCATCTCTTGTAGATGTTAGTTCAGTATATCTTTGTTTTGCTTTCATCTTAAATATTTAATCCTCCTTCAGAAGCACCTGTATTAAGTGGAATCCTTAGAGAAGAAGAACTTGTTGGTTTTCTTGAGTTCCTTCTATTTGATCCAATTGCAAGTCCTTTAGACAATGGTGCCATTTGATTGACTTGCTGTAGTACTTGTGGAGCAGCTTTAGTTTGTGGTGGTGGAGCAATAGGTGGTGGTGGAATTATCTCTTGTGGTTTCTCCAGTTTTGGAGTTTCTATTTTGGGCTGATTAAAACACATTAGTTATCTTCTATATAATTAATCACCCACTCAACTACAGTCCTTTGACCTGCTTTATACATTATAGCGTTAGTAGTTTCAGTGGGATGTGGGTTAAGTGGTGGAAAATTTCTTTCAAGTTCTGCTATGAGAGCATTCTGTTGGAGACCTTTAGTCTCTAAATAGCTAAGCGTATTGTGGGAGGTTGACATTGTTATGCTCAAAAAATGCAGGTACTCTAGCTCTTTTGGTGATAAAAAGTTCAGGTGCACTCCCCTTATACATAAGGTTATCACTCTGATTAGCCCAAAAATTTTTGTCCAAATATTTATTGCCAGTAGATTTACCTAGTGGTTCATATATCCAAGCTATTGTAGCTTTTCTAAGCTTGTCCAAACTAGGAGAGATATCCAAGTTAAGTTCAGCACAGAGTAGGCTATTAGTCGCCACATGTATCTGCTCATCCCTTGAGATATCGGCTGAAATTGTTCGTAGTCCTGCATCACCATTAAATCTCATGAAAGGTAATAGGGTGAAGAAGATTCCACGTTCAGCCACCAATGCTTTGCATATTGTGTGGTCTGAGTTAGCTTCCCAAGCTTCTCGGAGTCTGAGAGCTTCTTCTTCTGATTGTGGATCTGTGCCAATTGCTTTAGCTGCATATCCCAAAGCGATGTCGTGGTTCTCTTCATCTTTTATGTTTGATAGTAGAAGCTCCTGAGCATATTCAGGTACTTCTTTTAAAGCATCTTTAATCCATTCTCCTACAGGCAATTCCATATGCCTAATAGCTAAAGCACGGAAGATTGTTTCTTCCGCACCTTCTTTAAGTTGACCTGCTGTTGTTTGGACTGGTGTCCACTTTCTTTTTCTGTTGTATAGTTTCTGATAAGGGGTTTGTCTCATTCTTGGCAATCACATGAAGGTTCATTTAGTATATTTTCCAAGTAATCCATGACTTCATCAGCATCCAAAGCAGCATATGTGCTGGACTTATCTTGAACATCACCCATTACTTGAAGCGAGTAATACATACTCGTCTGTGGGCTTTCCAACCAATCCTGAATGAAGTCCTCATCATAGGTAACCACGTCTGACCAGGTGTTAAATGAATAACCATGAAACAACCCGGTATTTTCTAGCATTCTAACTATTTCATTTGCTACTGTTTGGTAAACATCAAAGCCTACCTTACTAGCAATTTCTACATCACCATATTCATAGCTTACAACTCCAAATGTTTCAGAGTCTCTATCTACAGACTTAGCAATAGGTGGAGCAATCTCTGGTGTACAAGCTGCTCCTTCCCTATCCTGGCTACGGTAGCTACAGGAGGCTGTAGGAGCGATGGCAAAGGCACGTTGCATGTAATGTGACCTAGCCACTGCTGCGGCACGTTCTACACCCATATGGATGGCTTGTACGATCTTCATAGCCATCTCAAAACTTGCAGGATGGTTATTAGAAATCTCTACATTATTATTAAATACAAACAATGCTTCTGCAAACTCTGCATAACTAACACCTTCTAGTTTAAGAAGGTTAGCTAGTCCCAACATCCCAAGTCCTACTTGCTTATCAAGACTAGGTGGGAGGTATTCAGTATGTGTTTGTACTCCTGTCTTAGCATGGAGATCACATAGTTCTCTCATCCCTTCAACAAATGCTTCAGGGATTTCATTAACCATGCAAGCACCTAGATTTACATGCTGCAAAAGACAAGTGCCACGACTAGGAAGGTATACCTCAAGACATACATTACCTAGAATTCTATTATTGTTTTTATCCCATTTCATCTTGTTCAACCAGATATCCCCTCTTTGAATACCAGCGATTATATCTTTCTTGGTATCTAGATTTGATTCATCCCACAATTCTTGTGTGAGATTTACACACCTCTTTACCCAAGGTAGTTGATCTCTAGTTGTATTAACGAACATCCTGATATCTTGATGATCAATGTCCATATGAAGAGTGATTGCACCATTACGATAGGTGCCACCTCTCCTTAGTTCTTGGTTGAGAAGGTTATAGAATTTAGCAAAAGACATAGGTCCACTTGCTACTAATCCCTTACCATTCTCATGGCCAGCTGGTCTTAGATTACTGAGATGTACAGCACAACCTGCTCCATATCTTAGGGCATGACTAACAAATCTCCAGCTATCTTCAATACCGTCAAACCCTTCCATACTATCAGAAACTGAGTAGACAGTACATGATACTGGCAATCTACCTTCAGGGTTATCAAGCCAGTTCTGTACTCTACCTGTTCTAGAGATTTTGTCAGTTGTTTTCATATCAAATCATGTAATGTTGGTGGTTTATAGTTTGGACCTTTTAAGACTTTTCCATCGCCTCTATAGACGGGTTTACCATCATCTCCAAGCTTGGACATGTTTGATTCGTGAACCCTGTCCATAGCAGTATCGAGATCCCAATGAAGATTAGCAGCGTACTGATAACAGACATAGACAATATCTGCCAATTCTTTGAGGCAATCCACACGATCAAGTCTGTAGTGTGCTTCAATGAATTCAGAGTATTCTTCATCGATCAAAACTTTCTGATGTTCCCTGCATTCCAAGGTATCCGTTAAGTTGTAGGCATTCCTGAATTCTTTGGCCTGTTGTAATAGAGTTTTCAATTTCATTTTCTAAGTAGTGGATGGCTTTTTTCAAATCATCTATTTTATTATCTTTATAGCCTGCTCTGGCTATATACTTAACAGCACAACCCAAGTGGTAATTCAATCGTTGGTCTCGAATGAAATCCCAAGGTTCAATAGTTCCTCTTCTATAGTGCTTTGGTCCGTTGATTTCCCTTGTACTGGCCATTTTGTGAGTAGATTAGATAGATTGTTTGTTAATACAAAGTTCTGTCTTTGTAGTGCTAAGAAAATAGTTATTAATTCTTCTCTATCTGCATGCTTTATTCCGTCTTCAATCTTTCTCATCTGAAAGTTCTGTTCCATCGTCAATGTTGCTATTGGCATCGGCGGGAAACCAAAACTTAGGTTGTCTTTTTTTGAAGTCATAATTATCTTTAGTTAGTATCCTAGCAAGACGTGCATTTAACAATGCATCCTCTTCTGATAATCCTTTCTGAGTAAACGCATTTACTATAGTCTTCCATTGATATCCCTCAGTGCTCAACAACTTAGAAGCTGTCTTTACACCATAACCGGGGCATCCTGAATAACCATCTGTTTGATCACCAGCTAAAGTTTGTATGAAATGCCATTGCATACCATCTTCTTCAGATATAGTGACTGTCTCTTCAAAGTTATATAATCTACCAGGTATCTGTTTCATGTCCTTATCAGGTGAACATATGATATTACCTGGATTTTGTGTAGCATAAATCCCTAAAGCATCATCAGCTTCTAATGTAGGTAGGATTATTACTTCATAATCCTCCTTTAGTTTGTTGATTACTCTACGATAACCACAAGGTTTCTTTCTGTTCCTATGCCCCTTATAAGCAGGATATAATCCCTTCCTAAAGTTAGCAGAATCAGAAAAGAATAGAATTAATTGTGGTTGATCCCAGATAAACTCTTTAGCTGTTCGTTTTAAGTCTTTCTCTACGTTATAATATGCATCACTGAATTTAGAACCAACAAAAATAATGTCATCTCCAAAATCAATATCATATTCAGCAGCAACGCAATTTTTATAAACGATGAAATCTGCATCAATAAGTAGTTTCATTTAGTATTAGTGGGTGTCTGCCCATGTTCTTCCTCCCACCGCTTCCGCTGCAATTGGACATCTGAGGTTGTAGTATTCCCCAGTTTCTGCTGCGCTGAGTACCAAGGATGAACATAGGTCTTTTGTATGTTCTTCTGAACATTCAAATTGGAGTTCGTCATGTATAAAGGCTAATTGTGTTGCACATAGTTTTAATTCATCTACGTGTTGTTGATTAATAACCATCCATCGCTTTGCAATTACTGCTGCAGATCCTTGCAGAAGTGAATTCAAAGCTTTGTGTGGACTATCAACGGTGATTCTTCTACCATCTATTGCTTTGATGTATCCTCTCTTACTCGCTTCCTTAACATTTGTAGTAAGCTTTTTGAGACCTGGAATTGCATTGACATATGCTTCACGAATCTCTTTACCCTTTCGTGTGGCTTCTGATTGTGAAAGTTGCTTGTCATAACTAAATCCAATTTTTTTGTCTGATCCCCCATACAGGTAACAGTAAGTAATAGTTTTCACTTGTGATCTAGATATTCCTATCTGATCCGCATTGACTTGGTGTATATCTCCGTTGATGAGGATGTTAGCGTAGCGTCCAGAATCATATCTGGCCAAATAATGGCTAAGCATACGAAGTTCAATCCCACTAAGATCAGCACCGACCATAAATTGGCCTGGAGTTGCAGTAAATAATCTTCTGAACTCTGAATCTGATGGTACTTGTGCGAGGTTTGGTTTTCTATGTGTTGCGCGATGTGTAACAGCTCCTACTGAACAATGGTGATGTATACGGCTAGCACTCGTACATAGCTTGAGCCATGCGTTCACGCCTTGCGATAACATCCCCAGTTTCTTGATCGTCTCTAGTTGCGATAAGAACATCAGAGCTACCGGTGAACCAATATCTTTCAAGACAGTCTCGTCTATTATTGGTTTCCCAGTAGCTGTCAAACTCTCTGGTTTCCAAGAAGTATGTGTTCTTAATATCCATGCAATATGATCTCTTGAAGTAGTGTTTAGTTCTTTGAGTCTGGTGAACGTAGCACCAGCGATATAGCCTTGGGTCCGATTAGCTCTTTTAGGAGTGAATAATGATCCGCCAACGTGAGGGTATTTGTCTCGTAGTAACTCCTCAGTCTCTTGAAACCTTTCTTGGAGAGTTTGTGTAAGTTCCCATGCAGCGCATTCATTAAAATACCATCCATGTTCTTCTTGTTTCTGTAGTAATTGAGCAGTTTGATGTTCTAATTTAATCCAATCAGTCGTTAACAACTTCTGTAGATTCTTCATTGGTGGATTCTTCATCCAAAAGGGTGTTCAGTTCTTTTACAGCACCTTGAATTTCAGTTAGCCTTGCTTGTGCATTCCGCACTTGAGGTACAAGTGTATTGAATTCTTCAGTCAGTGCGTCGATCTTTTCTTTAATGTCAGTAGTCATTGATTTTTTTTGTGAAATGTTTAAGTAATTTTGTTGTAACGTTTACGTCTTGAATACAGTAGTCTTCCATCTCTTGACTCCAGTCTTTCCAGTCAGTATCCATACTGAATACTCCTTTATAGACTTGCAAGCGATATCCCCAAGATTCTAAACTATGTCTCCCATAACATTGGATTGGCATGTATTTAAAACCTTGCTTCTTATCTATATCTAAGATGTTGGCATGGAAAATGCGAGATAAAATAAGAGTATCAAGAATGCTACCAGTGAACTCAAACCAAGAGAATAGTTTATGTATAACAGGAAGATCGTAACCAATAATGTTATGGCCACAAATCTCACCCGCATCCTCCAACCTCTGGATTCCTCTAACCACCGGTTCCGTATTTCCTGTGTCGTTGTAAGATAATGTTTCTTCAGTGTCTGTATCATAAATTGCTAAGCAATGGATGGTGTTTACTTCATACAAAAAACCGTTGGTTTCTAAATCGAAAATAAGCATTACTTACCATTCCAACGGTATGTCTTGTCTATAAATTGTGCCTTAGCTATCGCTTCAGATGTAGGTGGTTTTGGTCCTACAGCCCATTCAGTACCTGGATAAACAACAGCTCTTCTAGATGAATTATGCTTAGAAGTCTGATGTTGGGTCAAATTCTTCTTCAATTTCATGTTCGGTAAATACATCAGTGGATAGGTCATAACTTATTCTGCAAGCAATACCAGTTTCCCCAGAATATCTATTCTTGAGGATTCTAATAGCTGTACTATTTCCAGTGCCATCGGCCTGTTGATCACGTTCAAGTGCAATGACTGCATCACTAAGTTGTGCAATCGCTTGAGATCCTCGCAATTGTCCAAGTGTAACTCTCGCTCCCTCTTCATGATTATTGTCTCCGTTTGGTCTCTTTAAATGTGATACTAAAAATAAAGCTATACCTGTTCGTTCAACCAATGAACGTAGCCGAGTCATTGTCATATCTATCATTCGTCTTTCGTCTCCATCGAGTCCTGACATGAGGATTGAGAGGTGGTCCAAAAAGACAACTTTAGTATCCAAGCCGCTTGCAAGATACTCAATACGATTGTAAATAACATCGGGATCAAATGACCCAAATCCATCAAATAAAAATAAGTTCCACTTAGCTAAGGTTTCATTGTAAGCTGCTTCTAATTCTGATCTTTTGTGTTCCCCAAGGTGGAGTGGTATACCCACGGCTGATGACATGAGTCCAAGTGCTGTTCTTTTATTTGACTCTTCAAGAGCCACATAACCGACTGATTCTCCTGTTTTGAGTATTGAAGTTGCAAGATGCCTGCAGAATGAGGACTTTCCAATGCCACTTCCTGCAGTAATTGTAACAAGTTCTCCGTACCTGATACCGTGTAGCTGTTGCTGTAGTCCTGAAAATGGATAGGCATGATCGTGTGGTGGGTTAGGTGTAGTAACTAATTCAAGTAAGGATTTACAATCTACGATTCCATCAGGACGGTAAGGTTTAGCATCATAGATTGCTCTACGAATACCTTCCCTATCCTGCTCTTGGAGAGCTTCAGAAGCGTCCTTATAGGTGTTTAGTAGTGCGATCTTCGTCTTACCTGGTGGCAATGCCTGAGCCGCGTCTGACGCTGCTTTACGGCCAGCAGTATCATTGTCGAAGAACAAGACAATCTCTTCATAGCCTTGTAACCATTCCAAGTTCTTCTTAATAGATTTACTCGCCCCAGCGGCACCGGTCGGTAATGAAACCATAGGCCAACCGGGAAAGACTTCACTGCAGCTCGCCGCATCCAATTCACCTTCTGTAATGACAACTCTTCTCCCAGCATTGGGGAAAAGGTGTTGTCCAAAGAAGCTACCATCTGTCTCTCCATCGTATGTAAATACTTTGTTCTGTGATCTGATCTTTACTCCAAGAAGTATTCCATCCTTAGAGTGGTAATGAAATCTAAGATTATTACCATCTCTAAAGATCTTATACTTCTCACAAGTAGCTTCAGATATGTTTCTCTTAGGTAGCTTGACAGCTGTACCTCTATAATGAGACATCCTATTCCTTACTGATTGTGGACAATCTTCATGTCCTGACTCATAGTGTTCACATACAAAACAATATGTATGTCCATCTGAATAAATTGAATTTGCATCTGATGATCCGCAATTAGAGCACTCCGAGTGTCTTACGAACTCGCTCTCTGAATGCTCTGTATTCATTTGCCTGCGCATCATGGTATTCAAGCCAACTGTCAATAGCTAAACAAAAACCTTTGTAGATATTATCTGCAGATTTAGGTGCTACTTCTGGTTCAACATCAGCTAGGATGTCTTGAAACAAGTATGAATAGTATTCAGCTGTTCCATAGGGTGGTGTGTTCATTAAATTAACCATTCAATAGGGATAGTAGAGTAAGAACACCAAGGGATACCCCTTTTCTCACACCATTTGGCATAAGTTGTCTTACTCTTTTTAGATATTTTATTGTAAGGGTTCTGAAATACCATACGGATATCAATAAAAGGTTCTTGATCTATAACTGCTTTTATCTTTCTCCTATCTGCTGCATCCCAATAACCCTTAGCTTCTAATATAATTCCATTTGGTAATATAAAGTCTGGTGTATATATATGTAGAATCTCATAAGATATTTTATGTGTTTCATATTCATAACTAACACCAAGCTCTTTAAGAAGATCTGCAATCCTCTCTTCTAACTTGGATTTAAACTTCATCAGAAATCAAACTCATCCCCTTCTTCAACTGAGCAAGGTACACCCGGTGCTTCTTCTACACTTACATTAGGTTCAGAGACTTTGAATCCTTTAGTTTTACCAAAGAGATCACTAACTTCTTCTGTAGTCATGTCTCCTACATCAACCCCTGCATCACTTTGAAGTGCTACCAATTGACCAGCAATTAGTTTCAATGTGGTGCCATAGGTGCCATCAGGCATTGTGTAAGGTTTCTGATAGAAGGCAAGCTTCATCTGAGAACCACTATAGATAGGAGTCCTTTCATCTGAAAGTTGTGTACCTTCTGTATCTACAATTGGTGGCCGTGCTTCTGCTTTCCAAGTGAATTTAACTCTATATTTACCAGCTGCTACCTCTTCCCAAGGTTCAGCTTTAAGAGTTGATCTACGTGGATTCTTGAGTTTGGACTTTGCCCATTCAAGAGCACCAACTCTTTCCTCTTCTAGAGTATTGATCATCTCTTGATCTACTACAGCAGATAGAGTATATCCATATTGAGAAGGTTTCATGATAGCTTGGAAACCATCAAGTACAACAGGATTTTTAGTTTTGTGGATTGTACGTGGCATAATTAACAAAAGAAATAGGTGGATTCAATAACGTTCTCTGGATCAAGATCGCCAATGATAGGTGGTTCAGATTCTGCTTTTATTTGATCAGCAAAATCTCTCAAATAATCATGTTCAGCAAATAAATGCATGTATGTCTCCCGTACCACAGTGGATAGGATAGACATATCAGTTGCTCTACATAAGACTGAATCATGTATTAGTGCTATTGGTGCATTAAATCTAGTAGCTGAGAAATGTAAGAGTGAAGCGTCTAAAGAATGTATAAGATTAGGTGCAGTTGCATTTTGATGATGCATCTTGTCCACCTTATCTGAATCAACAGTTGCTACTGTTAAATTCACAACTCCTAAGACCTGTAACTGTATCCTTTCAGTTTCCTTTTTGTTTAGTTTCTGTATAACATGGAAACCAGAAGGAGTAACCCAAGATAATTCAGTATTTCCTCTCTCAATAGCTTTCTTTACTTCAGATTCAATCCATTTCATAACTGCCATAGGACCAGGTACTACCTCTTCCATGGCATCTCTAACTGCTTTAACAGTTTTAGTTAAATCATCCTTATCAACTTCTAATCCTTTCTCTTTTAAAGCTTCTCTTATGTAACCTCTATTTGAGAATGGTTTAGCATTATAAGGTATTGTCATCACTGTACGTTTAGTTACCTTCCTGTCCATGTATTGTTGAAGACAATCTGGAACATTAGGTTTAGCTACATCAGCGATGACTTTATAGGCATCTCTAGGTCGATCTCTTGGCAATACATTGACGAGTTCTGCAGTAGTTCTGTCCCTCGCAAGTCCTGCCAAAATCTGTAGTCCTGAACAGGTTGCATCAGTTGCAACAGGCAAATTAGTGTAGTTTCGATCACATTCAATACAACAATGGTAGTATTCATCACAGGCAGCTAAGAACTGCCAGGGTTCTTCTGCTACCTCCCATTCACCAATATAATCAATTGGTTCAGTAGCTACTCTCTTGATTAAATCCTGATTGTGGATAACCCAATCTAATCTATCTTGTATAGTATCTTTATCTAAACCATATGTAGTTGCTACTTGGAATGCTAACCACTCTTCTGCTTCAGGTGTCATAAATGCTTCATTATAAAATTTAAGCAATGACTTACCAAAGTCAGTATCTTGTGGTGTTAAGAATGCAGGTATCGGATAAGCTCTACCTCTATAATCAAAAGACCAAGGGATATAAAACTTATCTCTATCTTTAAATCTCTCTACTGCATTCATTGTCATCCTTGTCCTACAAGAACGTCTAAATGAATCAGCTTGCTTATTTAATACTTCAGCTGCTCTCCTACGATAATCCTTACGGCTATCATAATTCTCAGCAATATCAAATGGTTTAGCTGGTAATGGGTATTCAACTATTGGTACAAATTTACCAATGGTTATCCCTCTCTCTAACAGGGTTTCTGCTACCTCAACATTGAATGTATTTAGAGTGTATGGAACGCTCTGTATGGTGTTCAGAAACTTCAAGGGAATTTCCCCCTGTATACATGACTGGTTACCTCTACGGACCATCTCATGCCCTATCATCACTTCATTCAGCAGGTATCCACCTGCTTTTTCATTAGACCATTCATTAGGTGGTATCAACATTGGCCATGCAAGTGGAGCAAATATCTCAGCATTAGCCATCACCTCATCCTTGATATCTAAGAACGTAGTAGTAGGTACAATGAAAGTGTTTTTCTTTCTACTTTCTTGTAAGGTTAGTTTCTCAAACCAACCACTTGATTCCATTACACATTCTAATAACCAAGCACCAAGCTTTACCCTAATAGCTCTACCCCAAGAATCCCAAGCTTTTACTTCACACCTCTTCATTAGAGTCTTAATGACAACTACTCTTTGCTGTGTACCACAAGAGTTATGCCAGTAATTCTCTTTTAAAGTATGTAGTAATCCAGGTGCTTCCTTTTCATAATATCTTAACTGACATTCAGATTCAATAGCTATACCAATTGAATCACATACGTTAGTGATCAGGTTATTACCTTCTTTATAACTAAATACTTTGTCGAAAGTAAGCTTACAAGCAATGCCTGCTGCTGCTAATGGTTCTAAATCAGATATGTATTGATATACTTCCTTGAAAGTAGCACCATTATTTCCTTTCCTTATCCTTGTGAATCTTTCTTTGATTCTATCGGATACAAGAGGTAACAAGCTATTAATAGCAGCCACCCCATATACAGAAGCACTAGCATAATCCTTTTCTTCAACCTTTATGGTCTGATCATTTAATTGTTTAATTCCTTGCTTTATAGCAGCTCTTTCAAATTCAATTTGTTCTTTAATCTGCTCCTCTGTTACCAATAAGAATACCTCGCTAGAACTTGTGATTAGAATTATCCCTTAGTGGATAGATGGCTATAGCTGGAAGGTCAACCTATTAAGGCTGACCTGTCCATGCATGTATTGCTTTGCCAGCTTGAACCTGAAACTAGCGCGTCTACCAATTCCACCACATCCGCCAACGGATTCCAGCGATGAGACTCAGTAAGAATCTCTTAGCTTGAACCATATTAACCTTAGCATACGGTAGTGGTAGTCACGCCTAGATGTTGTTCATAGCCTCATCTAGCGCCTTATCTGTGGTCTTAGCATATCGTAGTGTAGTCTCAATCCTCTTATGTCCTAACAAGGTCATAAGTGTTCTAATTGGTGTACCTGCTTCTGCATGCCATGTAGCATAACTATGCCTTAAGGTATGAAATACATAATCTTCATCCTTACCTAGTGCTTTATTTACTTTCTTAAATGCACGTAGTAATTGATCCTTATCTCTCCATTCATCACCAAATATTCTTAAGTTATCACGTTCTGATTGTGAACATCTACTAACTAATATAGCTAGTATCTTATCATGTATTGGTATAGCTCTGTAATTACTAGCCTTAGTAGTTACAGCTTGCTCACCTCCTACAAGAATACGATTAGAATAAAAGTCAATGTCCTTCTTCCTTAACTTCAATAATTCCGCTTGCCTCATACCAGTGTATGACGCTACGGCTATGATCTCAGCTAAATCTTCACGTTGAAATACCTCAGTGGATAAGGTGATTAAATGTTCTACTTCATCCTTGGTATAAAACTTAACCCTATGTTCATTCTCCTTACGGCGCCTGAACTTAGGGGTGTTGTCTAAAATACCATCAAATGCTAAATGATTTAAGACTGTAGATACTGCAGATACAACTCTGTTAATTGTTGCATCTGATTTTCCTTCATCCTCAAGCTCGATGGAGACTTGAGACATGATTGGTTGTGTGATCTTATTAATTGGGAAAGAACTACCTCGCAACCTTGTGAAGTGATTCGTGTTGAATCGTGCTGTCTTTGCACCATTGCCATGCCTCCAACTATGACGGGTGGTGAATGTGTAATCCACGGCTTGTTGCCATGTTTTGATTTCAGTCATAAAGAAGTAAATCAATTTGCTTAGTTAAACTCTCACCCTTAGGTGTTAGCTTGAGTAATAATCTTCTACGATTAGAAGGATCTCGTTCAATAGTTATCAAACCTAAACCAGGTTTCTTTAACCTATGTTTATCTGATAACCAATTTACATTCCTACTACCACTAGCAGTTGTGAACTCTAAATCTTCTTCTAATGCTTGCTTATGACAAGGGTTATGTGAGGCTACATATAAGAATGAAGCCATAGCTTGTGCTGGTAACTCTCGATCAAGAAGACGCAAAAGATTAATGACCCTTAACATCCTCTCCATCGAGACATTGGTTAATGCTCTCTTGAGTGGGTCCATGTTTCAGATGGAGTGGACAACTAAATTGTATCGAAATTATACCTAAGTGGAGGTGTAATGTACCATTTGTTACATATACATCCAGCATAAGGTAGTCATTGATACCAATGTATAGCCAATCATGGATATAAAGAATAGTCATGACAACTGATTTGATGGTATGAAGTTAGCACAGGTAAATGCTTATGTAGTATGCTGTAATGCAGCTATGCATCACATGCATAAAGTAGCAAGCATTACTACATTTGATGGTGTCAACTCTTCAACAATAGGATCACCTTCACTTAGAAATGTTGAGTAATCCTCAGCGTCCATGACATCAATCTCTTCCATTGTGTAATTCATCTTAATCACCTGTATTTATGTAATATTGCTGAACACATTCACTATCTACTAAAGTAATGTCATGTTCATTTAATTCAAATAAATCCTTCAATTTAGTGGCTGCATTCTTCGGTTTGGAATAAATGAACTCACTAACTTCTCCAGATTCTCTTCGCTGTGTCCTGATAATACAATGAACAGACGATGGTAATTCCCAACCTCCAACCTTCCAGTCCATGAATTCAGCAAACGTAGGAGTAGGTAAGTCTTTCTCTGGCCATTCCTTCCATTCTTTCCAATTATTAGCAAAATATTTACTCATAATTCTTCTTCACTACATCCTTAAGTCGTTTCTTTAGCCTTGTTGCTAAGTTCTGAGCTTTCCAAGCTGCTCTTTCAACACTATCGGCTAGTACCCTACGTTGATAACCATCTTCCATTGTGATTAGGTAGACTTCCTTACGTCCTTGCGGTTCTGATTGTGGACTCATTACTTTTAGTTTCCTCTTTTAAATGTTTTAATTAATACTTATAAACTAACCATCACTGAATCATGTAATATATCATATTCAATTATGATTCGTTTATAACTGTGTCCCTTGTGATCTAATACTGTCTGGTGATATACAATACCATTCAGTAGTTTACAAATGTTATTTAGTTGTGATTCAACTAAGACATCTGTCTCTTCTCTTGTCCTTGTTGTATTGGTTGTATCGGTGACACTATCAATACAACCTTCCTCTAATCTAAGCCTGTGTCCTTGTTCATTAGATCTCTTGTTGATCTCATCCATAACCTCTTGCTTCATTGAATACCTTCTGAGCGGTACACAAATGCCTCTCCAATAGCGTTACGATAGTTGTTAAGTATGTTTCTATACTTAACCCAATCAACACCCATTGTAGCCTCATATAGAAGCAGTGAGAGGACAGCAGTGTTGATGATGATGAACTTAGACATATCAAATACTAGCTCAATAAGAATAGCTAGTGTATTTAATACATAAAATGGTAGGTAATTACTTGGCATCAGCTATCTCCCCTTCTACTTGAGTTAACATGTTATCCCAATATATCTTATTGGACATGTTATCAGCTGTGATAAACCTTGAATAGAAGTATTCTTTCTTCTCTTCAAGTGTCATGAAATCATACATGATTAATAAAGCAAAGGAACAAAAGGGATTGGTGAATCCCTAAGGAAAGCAACACTTGGGATGCTTAATTTAGAGAATCATTCATAACTTAATTAGAATTAAGTAATGGCGACGAAGTCGTCACCTAAAGGATTAATCCTTCATCAGCAGGAAAGTTCATAGCAAATGATTTGAAGTCATCCACTAATTGATTGAACTGTTCCTTATCTAATCCTGTTAGATTTTGAACTCCACACCTTGAATAGTGATTCAATGCATTGACAAACATCATTGCCTCCTTAGAACTTTCAAACTTGAACTTCTTATTACAAGAACAATTGGACATTGAAGTCATAACGTAGAACATTAAGGGATAAGAATCCCTAAGGAAAGCATCACCTAAGCAATGCTTAATTTAGAGAATCATTCAGCTGTTTTGTAAGATATCTCTTCCAATACTTGAGTCAACATGTTGTCCCAATATATCTTACCTGACATGTTGTCAGCTGTGAGCATCCTTGAATAGAAGTATTCTTTCTTCTCTTCAAGTGTCATGAAATCATACATAATTAATAAAGCAAAGGAACAATAAGGGATAAAGAATCCCTAAGGAAACCAACACTAAGGATGGTTAATTTAGAGAATCAATAAGAACAAGTTGGAGCTTTGAGTGAACGATAAACCTCAATAATTGCATGAGGATATCTATTCCAATAAAACTCTAGCTTACGATCAGCGTCCCTATAACATTGGAATGATTCTAAAGGTGTTAAACCACCTTCAGTGTTTATCATAGCAAT
>MPMC02248843.1_pt1 | contig 19828 bp, 13 predicted proteins | sample 1617281 | NCBI WGS metagenome assembly MPMC02 (sample SAMN05944809, study PRJNA350692) | marine metagenome | biome: marine; feature: ODZ; material: water; isolation source: 100 m water sample filtered on 30 um supor filter | place: Pacific Ocean | collected 2012-04-09 | depth 100m m | reverse complement strand
GGGGACGGCCCGTGCGCCGGCGCCACTGTTTCGAGTGAGGTCTGGGCGATCCGGATCATCACTTCCGGGACGCCGGACCTTGTGCAAAAGTTGCGAAAGAGCGCTGTCGCCCATGTACTCAGGCCGCAGATAGACCAGTACGCCCAGGCCGGCTTCAGCAATAGCGGTCATCGACCCACGGAGCACATTGCCGGACGGTGACTCACCCACATCGAAGATGTCACCAAGCACATCGCGGCGGTGGACGCGGACCAGCACCGGGTCATCAACTTCGATTGGTTGTCCGTGCGCATCAAGGCTTCCAATGCCGCCCATGCACAACGCGATGTGCGGCTGTGGATCGACCTGACTCTCGAACGCGATCAAGTTGAAGGTGCCCCATGGCGTTTCAACAGGCGTGCCACAGATTGGTTCCATGCGGCGAACCAGCGTTTCTTCGGCGAGGCGATGTTCGATGATCTGCTCGACGCTGCACATGCGGATTCCATGCTCAGCGCACAAAGATTCAAGGTCATCCATGCGAGCCATCTCACCATCAGGCCGGACGATCTCGATGATGACGGCTGCTGGTCGCAGCCCCGCCAGTTTGCACAAATCCACTGAACCCTCGGTTTGTCCGGTTCGAGCCAGTACACCACCATCGCGAGCGCGGAGTGGATTGATGTGTCCGGGCCGCACGAAGTCGTCGGCGCGGCTTGTGGGGTCGGCGAGCATCTGAATCGTCTTGACGCGGTCGGCAGCGGAGATGCCCGTACCCACACCGTGCCGCGGGTGCCCGTCAACGCTCACCGTGAACGCGGTCGTCCGAAGCGATGTGTTCACCTGAGACTGTGGACCCAGATCAAGTCGATCGCAATCTTCGCCTGCCATGGCGACACACAGATATCCAGCCCCGACCCGCGTCATGAAGTTGATGGCCGCTACGTCGATGTGCTCGGCCGCCACCACGAAATCACCTTCGTTTTCGCGGCCCTCATCATCGACCAGCACGATGGGCCTGCCCGCGCGGAGATCCTCAAGGATCTCCGGGATCATGCTGAGGCTGCTACTGGTCATCGTGGCCCTGTCCGTCACGCGAGGCTCCGTTTCTGGTGCGGAAAGAGAGCAATTGTAGCGGGGATGGCGTCCAGTTCGCTTCAGCACAGTCCCGCTGGAGGGGACAAGGATTTCTTGAGAGCACCATTTCAGTACATTCACACACGTTTTACGTCTTGTCAGCCCTGAGTGCCCATTTTCAGCCTGCCTCTCGTGCCCAACCTGGCGGAACTTCTGGGCATCACCGACATCGATGACTGCTGGAGGAGTTGATAGAGCGGTTTGCCCTGTGCGAAGCGAGGCAACGGGGTCTTCCTCCGGTGACAGGGGAACAGGCTGCCATCTGGAACCGCTCAAGTGGCGCTGCTACCTTTTGGAGATGCCTACCGTCTCCAATCTCTGTCATGCCATGGAATCGATCGCACCACTCCAGTATGCGGCGGAGTGGGACAACGTCGGCCTGCTGGTGGGGCGGCGAGATGCATCGATTTCAAAAGTCTTGTTGTGCATCGATCTCACCTCGGCCGTGCTGCAAGAGGCGACCGAGTCGGGTGTTCAGGCGATCGTGGCCTACCACCCCACCATCTTCACCCCACGGACGCGTATGAGCGATGAGGATCGTGGGGGCGACCTGCTTCTGTCCCTGATTGAGGCGGGCATTGCGGTATACAGCCCGCATACAGCCCTCGATGCCGCCGCTGGTGGCATGACCGACTGGCTGATCGAAGCGGTTGGCGAAGGTGCCGTGAGCCCGATCGAATCGGCCAGTGAGCTGGGCCCTTCCGAAACGCTCATGATCGTGACGTACACGCCTCGCGACAGGGTGGACGAGGTCCGCGCTGCGATGGCCTCCGCCGGCGCGGGACGAATCGGCGAATACACGCACTGCTCAACGGCGATCGACAGCAGCGGCACGTTCCGGGGGGAGGATGGGACCAATCCGGTGGTCGGTCAGGCAGGCGAACTCGAATCTGTCGAGGAAACTCGGCTGATGATGGTGTGCGGCCAAGCGGCTCTGGCCGTGGCCGTTGCGGCACTTCGGGCGGCACATCCCTACGAGGAACCCCCTGTGCATGTCGTTCCGCTCGCGGGGCGACCGATGCACGATACCGGGAGCGGGCGGGTAACTAGGTTGGACAGCCCGCTCAGGTTGGAACAGATCATCGATCGATACAAGGCGCGGCTCGGCGTGACCACGATGCGAGTGGTCGAGGGCATTGGTGGTCCGCAGAAACACACGACGATCGGATGTTGTCCGGGCGCCGGTGGCGCGATGCTCGCAGCCGCCGAGCGAGTTGGCGCGACGGTGTTCGTGACTGGCGAAATGCGTCATCACGATGTGCTCGCCGCGCGAGAACGCGGCACGAGCGTGCTGCTCGCTGGCCATACGAATACCGAACGGGGATACTTGCCGCTGTTGCGATCGCGTCTGGAGGGAGCGCTGCCCAACTGTGAGATTGGTGTCTCCGCCGCCGACATCACGCCGTGGGTTGATGCGTGATCAGACCGGCTCGATGACGACGGCCGTTCCGTAGCACAACACCTCGGTTGCCGTATCCACGACATCAGACGACTCGTATCGAAGTCCCACGACGGCGTTGGCACCCATCTCGGCCGCATGTTCAAGCATGTGTTCGAGCGCCTCACCACGGGCCTGTTCGCACATCTCGCGGTAGGCACCGATCCTGCCGCCGACGATCTTCTTGAGGCCCCCCACGATGCCCTGGCTGATGGTCGGGGCTCTGACCACGATACCTCTGACCATCCCCTTGTACTCGGCGATGTTGTGACCATTGAAGTCAAAGGTTGTTGTGCACGGGATACTCATGTTTGGCTTCCTCCTGAGTGGGCGTGACAGCCTATCCTACATGGCTCCCATGCGCCGTCACATTCACGAAACAGCTCCGGCCAAACTGAACCTGGCGCTCTCCGTCGGGCCGCCCGACGATGGGCACGGTATGCACCCGATCAGTTCGTGGATGGTGACCATGGATCTGGTGGATGACTTGTATGTGACGCGGCTCGCCGATGAATCGATTTCCCGGTATGCCATCCAGTGGCAGGACGATGCCAAGAGACCATCCGACATCGACTGGCGAATCATCGACGACCTCGCAGTGCGGGCGCATCAGGCGCTGGAGCGGTTTGCAAATCGGCAGTTGCCGGTGCAGATGCGTCTGGAAAAACGCATCCCAGTCGGTGGCGGGCTTGGCGGCGGATCCTCTGATGCAGCTGCGATGCTGAGGGCGTGCAACCAGTTGTTCGAACTGCATCTCTCGGACGACGAGCTCCGCCACGTCGCCGCATCGATCGGCTCAGATGTACCGTTTCTCGTTCGCGGTGGCAGCGCTCTTGTGGGCGGATTCGGCGATCGCATCGAATTGATCGACAACATGCCGGATTTCTTCGCGGTGTTGTGCCTTCCGGAGGCCTCCTGTTCGACCGCCGCCGTGTATGGCCGTTTCGATGCAATGGGCGGCGCTGCACTCCGCAATGACGCCGTTCTGGCGGCCACCGAAAGCGGTCGTTTCTTCAACGAACTGGCTGAACCGGCGATGCAGGAAGTTCCGACGCTCCGCGATCATCAGACGGCCATCGAACAGACCGCCGGACGTCCTGTTCATGTCAGCGGCAGCGGATCGACCCTGTATCTGACCTGCGATACATCGATGGAGGCTGGAGCCCTTGCGGCCGCCATCGAATCCACCCACAAACTCCCGGCCATCCCCACAAGACCCATGCGGATCGATGCCCGGCAACTCGAATTGATCGAATAATCTGGAGACTGCCATGACTGCCACGATGACCTTGTATCCAACCGCCACCGACTTCGCCCCGGCCGACCTTGACGGCACCGATTGGTCACAAGTTGGCCCGTTGTACCAGTCGCTGCTCGATCGCACTCTCAAATGCAAAGGGTGCCTAGAGGGTCTGCTGCTCGATCGAAGCGAACTTGATGCTGCGGTGGGCGAAGCCTACTCGACGCTGTATATCGAGATGACCCGTCATACCGATGACAAAGAGATCAAGGCGGCCTTCCTTCGATTTGTCGAAGAAATGGAACCGAAGATCAAGGACATCTCCTTCAAACTCGATCGCCGCATCGTGCAGTGTCCCTTCGTCGATGATCTCGACCAAGAGCGGTACGGCGTGATGCTCCGCAACATGGATGCGGATGTGAAACTGTTCCGTGAGGAGAACATCGAATTAGAGGTCGAGGAGACCAAACTTGGCCAGCAGTATGCGGAGATGTGCGGCGAGATGACCGTGCAGTTTCAAGGCGAAGAAAAGACGCTTCCCCAGATGTCACCGTATATGCAGGAGAACGACCGGACAGTTCGGGAAGAGGCGTTCCAACTCGTTGCATCCAGAAGACTGCAGGACAGCGAGAAGATGGATGAAATCTTCGATCGCATGATCGCGATTCGGAACACCAAGGCCGACAACGCCGATCTGGAGGACTATCGCGACTGGGCCTTCTGTTCCAAACACCGCTTCGACTACACACCTTCGACCTGCGAGAGTTTTCACCGAGCCATCCGAGAGAACGCGGTTCCGATCATGCACGCAAGCAACGCAAGGCGATCCAAATCACTTGGTGTCGACGTGCTTCGGCCATGGGATCTTGATGTTGATCCACTTGGCCGGCAGCCACTGCGCCCATTCAGCGGGCAACAGGAACTGGTGGACGGTGCCAGCCGCATCTTCCACCGAATGGAACCCTCGCTCGGCGAACTGTTTGACACCATGAGAGAAGGCGACTCACTCGATCTGGAGTCCCGCAAGGGCAAGGCTCCGGGCGGATATCAATCCGACCGAGAGCGACAGCGACGACCTTTCATCTTCATGAACGCGGCCGGCGTGATGCGGGATGTGGACACCATGATTCACGAGGCGGGCCACGCCTTCCACGCCATGCTCTCGCGGAATGAGCCACTGGTGTCCTACCGGCACCCACCAATCGAGTTTGCCGAAGTCGCATCGATGAGCATGGAACTCATTGCGCATCCTTTCCTTGATGAGTTCCTCAACGAAGATGAGGCGGATCGTGCTCGGCGGAAGCATCTCGAGGGTGTTGTGGACACCTTGTGCTGGGTGGCGACCATCGATGCCTTCCAGCACTGGCTCTACACACATCCACATCACACTCAAGATCAGCGAGATATCTACTGGCTGGAACTACACGCCCTGTATGGACCAGATGTGTCATGGGAGGGGCTGGAGCAGGAGCGCACCAAACTGTGGCATCGGCAACTGCATCTCTTCGAGGTACCGTTCTACTACATCGAGTATGGCATCGCGCAACTCGGCGCCTTGCAGATGTGGATGATCTATCGTGAAGATCCTGCTCGGGCAATCGAGTTGTACCACGCAGCCATGAGCCTCGGAGGTTCCAGACCGCTGCCCGAACTCTTTGAAGCAGCGGGACTGGTATTTGATTTCGGCCCAGTGACGGTGGCGCGTTTGCTTGCGGAGGTCGAAACCGAACTTGCGAAGTTGCCCGAATGAGCGCTCGTCCATGGCGGCGAAGCCCCGAGGATTTTGCGGCGGACATTGAGCAGGCGATTGGGTGGATGGTTCGCCACATGGGCGATGCATCCGAGCGATCGGTGTGGTCACGTGCGCAGCCAGGTGAGGTCGGTTCGAAGATTCCGAAGACACCACCCTCCGAACCGGAGCCACTCAAAGATGTACTGCGTGACATGCAGAAGATCATCGAGCCGGGGCTGGTCCGTTGGGATGCGCCTGGATGGATGGCATGGTTTCCTTCCAACTCGCACCCAGATGCCATGCTTGGCGATCTGCTCGCAAGCGTTGCGGCGCAGCAAGGCATGCTTTGGACATCGAGCCCTGCGTGTACCGAATTGGAAACACGGATGCTTGAATGGCTGCGGACCGCCATGGGTCTACCCGTGTGCTTTGCAGAAGGTGGACTTGGCGGCGGCGTGATTCAGGACACGGCAAGCAGCGCGGTGCTGGCCTGCATGATTGCGGCCCGGGATCGCGCGACGCAGAGCCGAGCGACTCGTGAGGGAGGCAGTGCCTGCGGCGGGCTTGTGGCCTATGCCTCGGAACAATCCCACTCATCGGTTCTCAAGGCAACGGGCATCTGCGGCATCGGACGAGACAATCTGCGATTGGTTCCAACCGATGATGAATTCAGAATGGATGCGGACTCTTTGTCCGAGATGATGAAACGCGATATGGCTGCCGGACGACAGCCGTGCTTCTGCGTCGCAACCGTGGGTACTACCGGATGCGGGGCGATCGATCCTGTTGCGGCGATTGCAGAAGTCTGCCGATCACATGGAGCCTGGCTACACGTCGATGCTGCGTGGGCCGGAACGGCGGCGTTGTCTTCGAGACATCGGAACACCATTGTCGCCGGGGCGTCGGAGGCCGATTCGTGGACTTTCAATCCGCACAAGTGGATGGGCGCGTCCTTCGATTGTTCGTGCCTGTGGCTGGCAGATCGCCGCCCGCTGATCGATGCCATGTCGATCGAACCCGAGTATCTTCGGAACGCTGCGACTGATGGCGGCGACGTGATCGACTACCGCGATTGGCATATCCAATTGGGACGGCGGTTCCGGGCGATGAAACTCTGGGTACTGCTGAGGCGGACCGGCGTGTCGGCGTTGGCGAACATGGTGGACTTTCATGTGTCGCTTGCGAAGACGATAGAGCAGCATATTGGAGCGCACCCAAAACTCGAACTGGCGGCACCGCGAAGTCTCTCACTCTTGTGTATTCGGCATGTGGACGGCGATGCAGCGACGCAGCAACTGCTTGACGCTGTGAATGCGGACGATCGGTTTGCGGTAACGCACTGCACACTTGATGGTCGACTGGTCATGCGGGTTGCCATCGGCGCGTTGTCGACAGAACTCGCTGATGTTGAGACGTTCAGCGAGTATCTCTTGGCAGCAATGTGAGCCTCAGTCGAAGTTCCAGTTTCCGTGCGAATTGCCGCTTTTAGACTCCCAGCGAAGTGATTCTCGATCTCCACTGATGTCATACTCGCCGACGAAGGTCCATGGATCCCCATCACCCTCATCGACAACGAGCGTGATGATGAAGTCATCACCATCCACCCACTGGTAGGAGCCGTTGAAACCGGCATTTGAAAAGGCCATGGTGCCCTGGTCTGTTGTCGGGAGGGCACCATCGTGCTCGGACTGCCACTGAAGGATGATGTCTGCCCCGTTATCTAGACCATTGATGCCATCTTCGATTTGGACATAGATGATCGACATCACCATCGCCGTGATGCCTATGCCCAGAGCGGCGGCGAAGAACAAGATCCAGACCGCAACTAGGCAGAGCCACAACGATCCAAACAGTCCGATGATGAGGCCGGCGAGAGCAAGGCCTTTTGGGTCGCGCCGCATCGCGATTGCGCCCATGATGGCGGCCACGGGGGAAAGAATGCCAACGGAGAACAATCCGACCAAAGACACGATGAATGCTGCAAGCCCGAGTCCGTTCTGCTCAGGCGGCTCATAGCCTGTTTCGGGCGAAAGTTGAGCACTCATCGTTTCAGCGCCTTGTTGAGTTGTTTTTCGTTGGTGCAGATTTTGAAGACCTTGTCAAGTTTGACCATGCGAAGCAGTTGTTCGAGTTCACTCGCGACGTTGGCAAGCACGACCTTCATCTTTCGTCCAGCGGCGCGGCTGCGCGCATCGACAAGCATGCCGATGCCCATGCTGCTCATGAATGTCACTTCCTTCATGTCGATGACCAGCCACTTGAATCCACGAAGATCTGCAAAGGCGTCTTCGAAGGCGGCCGAGATGATCTCGGACTCACGTTGGCTGATGGTCGGCGCGTGAATCGAAGCTACGAACGCATCGGCATCTGGCGCGAAACGAATGAACAGGCTTGCACTGGTGTCGTTGACGGGTCACCTCCCCCCCGGTAATCAGCAGAGCCGTACTTTACGCTGCAGGCGAAATGGATGTCAACAACGTGTCCAGGTCCCGCAGCATCTCAGAGGCATTTTGGTATCGATCGGCCGGATCTTTTGCCATGGCTGTCGAGACGATCGAGGCAACGTCCTCGGGAAGATCCGGGATGATGTCCCGTGGATCCGGGATCGGAGATTCGCGATGATGCTTGAGGACCTCGCGGACATCACTTGAGCCGTGGAATGGCGGCTGTCCAGTGAGTAGGTGGAACCAGGTGGCACCCATCGCATAGAGATCGCTCCGGTGATCAACCAGTTTTCCGCAACACTGCTCCGGACTCATGTAATGCGGGGTGCCGATGATGTGGTCGGTTCCGGCGATGTCGGTCGTGTTGGGCGCGAGGACTAGGCCGAAGTCACTGAGTTTGGCAACACCTGTTTCGTCGATCAGGATATTGTCCGGTTTGATGTCGCGGTGGATCATGCCGCGCTGGTGCGCAGCCCCCAGTCCACGGCAGGCATCGCGGAGAATACGTGTCGCGGTGAGAAGATCCAGTGGTCCGGAGTTCTTGAGTATTGCATAGGAAGTCCCGCCGGTGCAGTGTTCCATCACCAGATACAGGGCACCATCATGATCGCCTACATCATGGATGGCGACGGTGTTGGGATGACCGAGTTTCGCCATCGTTCTCGCCTCCTGCATGAACTGGCGGCGAAGCAGTGGAATGCGGGCCGAGTCTGGTCCAAGCAACTTGATGGCGACACTGCGATCAAGCAATTCATCGAGCCCGTCGAGAACGAAGCCCTGACTTCCAGTCCCGAGTACTGCTGTAACACGATAACGACCGATCTCGGTTCCAACGAAGGATTCCGCGCGAATGGAGCGGTCCTTGGGAAGAATGCTGGTACTCATGCCCGCCGAACTCGGGAGCAGTGTCGGGAGGAAGGTGGCCGTGCCAGGCTGCGCAATGATGGTGGCGGCGAGGTTGAGTTCGCGATCGACTTCAAAGAACGCTTCGGCGAGTGTCAGAGCGCATCGAGGTGCCAGTTGCAGGGCTTTGACCTCGCTTGCTGCGGCGAATGGACCGTGGCGGTGATTGAGTATCTGCGCGACACCGATAATGGTGCCCTCTTCGTCACGAAGCGGAAGAGACAGCAATGAACGTGTTCTGAAGCCGGTCGCTTCATCAAAGCGAGGGTTGAATCGCGTGTCTTCATGAGCATCCGGGATGTTGATGAGATGACCGAGTCTCATACATGCGCCCGCGAGTCCTTCTTCGGCTGGCATGCGAATGAGCGGGTTTCCATCTTCGCTGATCATGCCGTGGGCTACGACCGTGAGCAGTTCGTTGGTGGTTTCATCGAAGCGGTAGACCGATGCGCGTTCCGCGTCGAGTCCATCCCGCAGCGCGTCGCAGATCGCGTGGAGTTTACCAGTGCCGCCTGTGGCTTCCCGAAGCGTGCGATCGAGCTTGGGTAGATCCAGTACGTCGGGGCCTCGTGAATCAAGAAGTCCTTGTGACTGCAAATCGAGAACCGCCGAGACGCGGGCTACCAGCATCGCAGGGCTGATTGGTTTGGTCAGGTAGTCATCGGCACCCCGCTCGAGTGCTTTGACGATTTGCTCCGGCTGATCGCGACCAGAGGTGATGATCGTCGCGATGTGCTGTTCGTTGGGGCGCTGCTGCACCTCCCGAAGGACATCGAATCCTGAGCCTTCGGGTGTCTCGGCTTCGGTGATGATCAAATCAAAACTACCCGAGTTAAGCATGTCGATTGCTTCATTGGCGGTTCGGCAGGTGGCCACGGCGTGGCCTCGGCCGACAAGATGCACCTCAAGCATGCGGCGAATTGCCGCGTTTGGATCGACGATCAAAATGGATCGCTGCTCGCCCACGGCAGGCATGGTACGTACCATCGCGGCATGCGACCGGTATCACATGGAGGCGGATGGCGGTCGATCGTATATACACTGCGATCGGCCCGAAAAACAGGCGGCATCGTTCGGATGTGGCGTGCCCTGCGATCCCGCAACACCTGCAAGACCTGCGCGCTGGGCATGGGGGGCCGCCAAGGTGGCATGGTCAACGAGGCGGGACGATTCCCGGAGGTTTGCAAGAAATCAGTTCAGGCGATGGCGGCCGACCTTCAGGGGGCCGTCAGTGAATCGGCGATCGATACGCCGTTTGCAAACTTGGAATACATGACATCACGTGAGTTCGAACACCTCGGCCGATTGACCATGCCACTGATGGCGACGTCGCTCGATGATCGGTTTCGCCGCGTGAGTTGGGATGAGGCGATCAGCCGCGCTTCCGCGGCCATCGAACGTGTAGATCCATCTCGGTCCTTCTACTACTTCAGCGGCCGTTCTTCGAACGAGGCGGGATTCCTGTTGCAGTTGTGCGCGCGGCTGCGGGGTACCAACAACATCAACAACTGCTCTTATTACTGCCACCAAGCATCGGGAGTCGGGCTTGCAAGCATGATCGGATCCGGAACGGCCACCGTCGTACTTGATGATCTCGGTCAGGCCGATCTGGTCATGATTCTCGGCGCCAATCCAGCGAGCAATCATCCTCGATTCATGCGAAGCCTGATGGAACTGCGGCGACGTGGCGGAAAGGTGATTGTGGTCAACCCGCTTTGTGAGCCGGGGCTGGTGCGGTTCAAGATCCCGAGCGATGTCCGCAGTATGCTGAAGGCTTCTCAGATTGCCGATGTGTATGTACAACCCCACGTGGGTGGCGATGCGATGTTCATGGTCGGCGTAATGAAAGATCTGATCGAGCGTGACGCAATCGACCGCGATTTTTTGGACACGCACACCGAGGGATGGGACGCGTGGGAGTCACGCATCAATTCAATTTCTTGGGATGACATCACGACGTCAAGCGGTGTTCCCCGCAAGACGATCAATGTTGTCGCCGATTTGTATGCGAGGTCCAAAAAGGCCATTTTCGCGTGGGCCATGGGCCTGACGCATCACGTATCGGGCGTTCAGATCGTGCAGATCCTCGGCTCGCTCGCGGCCTGCCGCGGAATGCTTGGTCGTCCAGGCTGCGGTTTGCTACCGCTTCGGGGGCACTCTAATGTGCAGGGCATCGGGAGTATGGGGGTGGTGCCTGCGCTCAAGGATGCCTACTTCGAAGCGATGCGAGAGCGATGGGGCAATGTCATCCCGAGCGAGCAGGGACTTGACACGATGGCGAGCATGGAGGCCGCCCACAATGGCGAGATTGACCTAGCGGTGTGCCTTGGCGGCAACCTCTTTGGGAGCAATCCGGATGCACACTTCGCGGCCGAAGCCATGCATCGAATCGGAACCGTGGTGCATCTCAATACCACGTTGAACTCCGGCCATGTACTGGCCCGAGGGCGCGAAACGATCATCCTGCCGGTCTTGGCACGGGATGAGGAACCACAGGCCACGAGTCAGGAGAGCATGTTCAACTTTGTACGGGTCAGCGAAGGGGGTCTTGCGCGGCACGATGGCCCTCGCGCAGAATCCGAGGTCATTGCCGATCTGTTTGAACAAGTGCTTCCCCCGGACAGTCCGATCGATATCAACACGATGCGAAGTCACACAGAGATCCGTTCTGCCATCGCGAAGGTCGTGCCAGGCTACAAGAGCGTTGGCGCGGTTGATGCAGGGGGCGAGGAATTTCAGATCGAAGGCCGGACATTCCATACACCTACGTTTGCCACGCTTTCGGAGCGGGCCGTCATTCACGATGTCGAGGTCCCGGTTCCGGCAACGCTTGGTGATCGAGAAGTACGGGTGGCGACGGTTCGGAGTGAGGGGCAGTTCAACACGGTGGTGTACGAGGAAGAGGATGTCTACCGTGGGATTCCCCGCCGCGATGCCATTCTGCTCAGTCGCGAGGACATGATGCGATGGGGCATCCGGACCGCAGAGACGGTGGTCGTATCAACCACCGCTGGCGAGGTGCAGGTTGTGGCCTACGAATTCGACATCAAGCCTGGAAACGCGGCGATGTACTTCCCTGAATGCAACATCATCGTGCCGCGAGATGTTGATCCCGTGAGTCGGACACCCGGATTCAAGGGGTTCGTGGCGGGTGTACGTCCGGCATGAGGGGCGTTATCGCTTGCCGACCAGCAGATCCACCCGTACTTCGATGCCCTGCTCGCCGCATTTCCGCGGGCGGCTCAGGAAACCAGATCTTCTGGCGAGTTGACGTTCCGAATCTCGCGCATCGGCGGGGAGGGAAGCGACTCGACGTTGACGGTGCTCAGCCACCCACCGACCGACCGTCGACCTGAATCCAGAAAATCCGAAATGCTCTGGAGCATCGAGACATCGAGGGCCAGCGGAAGTTGCAGCGGCGTGGATGGATTCGCCGGATCAGCGAGCGCAGCAATCGTCGCTGCCGAGCCAGCCAGTTGCTTGGCTGTCGCAGTCTTGAGGCTGGGCATGTCACAGGGAAGCACAAGCCACCGAGCGGCTCTGCCGCTGGTGAGGATTGCTTCGATGCCAGCGAGCGGTCCAAGGCCTGTGTGGTGGGCGAGATCGGGGATGTGTTCCACGTCCGGCATGGCATCGCTGGGTCCCGACACGACCACGCAGTCGCAGCAGTCGCGAGCCAATTCGATCACCCGTTGCCCCATCGCCGTTCCACCGAGGTCAACATGTTGTTTGGGCGAGCCCATCCGTGTGCTGCTGCCACCCATGAGGACAGCGGCGGCGATCTGGATCGACGGCTCTTGATTGGTCATGGACTGAGCGTATCAGGCCGCCCGCGGCCCATCACCCCCAGCATCGAACCAGCCGAGGCATCCGAGCTGCATGGCGAGGGCTTCGATGTTCCGATCGCATTTGCGGCGAAGTGTTCGCTGCCGCTGCGTGGGAGATTCCATGGAGCGTGCCTTCTCGGCGGGGAACGGTAGTGGGCCGAGTGGGTCGAGTTGGAGATGGTCGTAGATACGAATCATGGGAGAAACCCCTGTGGGGCCATTGAAGAAGATCGGTCGGGTACGGGTGGCAATTCAGGCTTCTTGGGGAATCCGCCCGGCATCCTCAGCCGCCGCCGTGGCAGCGGCATGATCCGCACAGGCCAACGTCCGATAGGCACGTGGAGTGCTACGATGCGAGGCTCGATGACCATGCTCAGTACGGAAACAGTGATCCGATGTTCGGATCCGAAGGTGGCGGCGATTGCCGAAAAAGTCCACCGCGGAGAACGGCTGACGTGCGGGGACGGATTGGCTCTCTACGAGACGCCCGACCTCTGGTCAGTGCTCGATTTGGCGAACCTCGTACGGCGGCGGATGCACGGAAACGTCGCTTGGTACAACGTGAATCGCCACCTCAATTACACGAACATCTGCGCCCTCTCCTGCCACTTCTGCGCCTTCCACCGCAAGCGAGGAGACGACGGGGCTTACGAGTACACCATCGACGAGATTCGCGCCGAAGCCAGAACTGCCGCCGCGGCCGGCGCGACCGAAATGCACGTCGTCGGTGGTCTGCATCCATGGCACCCCTTCGAGTTCTATACCGACATGCTTCGGGCGATCCACGAGGAGGCGCCGCGACTGCACATCAAAGCCTTCACGGCGGTCGAGATCGTACACCTCGCCAGAATCTCGAAACGTGGCGGCGACGGGAGTGACGGTATCCGCGAAGTCTTGTTGGAATTGCAGGCCGCGGGTCTTGGATCACTTCCGGGGGGTGGGGCCGAGGTGTTTGATGATCGTGTTCACGACGAAGCGTTCAAAGGCAAGATCCGGGGCGACGCATGGATGGATGTACACCGCATCGCGCACGAACTGGGTATCCACACCAATGCAACCATGCTGTACGGGCATTTGGAGGGCCGCATGGAACGCTTGCGGCACATGGAACTGCTGCGCAGTCAGCAGGACGCGACACTTCTGGCATGGGCGGGACAGCAGGGTATTGCAACCAAGAACGCGCAAGTCGTGTTGAGTGGCCCCGACGAGTGCTACCCGAGCCTGCGGCTCCCCACCGTCGATACCTGCGACACCGGCTACTACCAGACCTGCATCCCCCTGCCCTTCATCCCCGACGACAGCGTGCTTGAACGCCTGTACGGGCCGACCGGGCTCGAGAATATGCGCACGCTCGCGATCGCTCGGCTCATGCTCGACAATATCCCCCACATGAAAACCTTCTGGATCATGCAAACGCTGCCTGCCTCACAACTCATGCTCGAAATGGGCGGCGCCGATGACATCGATGGAACCGTCGTGTGGTACGACATCACCAAGGTCGAAGGTGAGGGTACGCATCAGGAAGTGACGGTACAGGATCTCCACCGTGTGATGCGGGAGTCCGGTTTGGAACCAGCCGAGCGGGACACCCTCTATCGCCGCGTCACACGAAATGACGCCGAGTGGTCGGTCCGTTAATTCGCCAAGGCACCAGCGGTGGCCTGCTGCCCGGCATCAATGACTTGCCGGAGCACTTCGGCCAGCGCCACATTCCGAGGATTGGCTTCGACGATCGGTTGAAGGACGAGCGCGGCGTGCCGCGTTCGGTCCGGCACGAGGTTCATGACATCAAGGTCGGCGTGGACCTCGATGAGTGAGCCGAGGTACTTCTCAACATCGCTTCGGGCAACCACGTCGTTTGGATTCAGGCTGCACCGCAGCACGATGATGCGCCATCCACTATCAATAGCCTGCACGGATTCATCGGGGAGTGGGATCAACATGGCCGACCAGCCGACGAAGTAATGACTCCACCCGAGATCGCGATGAGCAACCGTGCTCTGTGGCTGGGCATCGTGCCGTGCCTGGAAGATGTCACGGGATTGGCGGAAGTGCTCGACCGCGTGGCGGGGATCATCATCGGCCACGACGAGTCCGACCCTTCGAAGGGCATGGGCGTGATCGGCTTGCACACGTTGGTTGTCCGGAAAGCGTTCGGCCAGTGCGGACAGTATTTTCAAGCCCCGCGTCCAGGCACGTTTGGCAAGCGGGAGATCATCCATGTCGTAGCGGATATCACCCTGATCCAGCAGCGAAAGACCCCAAACACGCGTTGCGGCGAAGCTCTTGGGATCACCATCCTTGATGGTTTCGAGCAATTGGCCTGCGGCCTCCAACGCAGCGACGGCTTCGGTCAGGTGGTCGAGTCTCTGGTGCATGAGTGCTTCGCGGCGATACATCAGGGCGACTTTGAATTTCGGCTCTGTGTCGGTTGGATCGACCGAGGCAACATCCTCCCAGACGGCCCGCGCGGCGCGGATGTCCTGAACCGCTTGCTCGAGTTCTCCGATGTTTCCGCGTGCTGTTCCGCCGCGAATCTCGGCGATCTCCATATAAGCGTCTGCAAGCGTTTCAAGATCGTTGCGATCGACCTCGCCCAGTTCCCGTTGTTCCGAGAAATAGGTTACGACTTTGGAGGCGAGTTGTAACTTCGGCTCGATGGCCCCCTCAAGATCCCGCACCTCGTGGAACGTGTCTCGCAGGAGGGAGCGATGCAGATCCTTGGCCTGCCGAAGTCGATCTTCAGCAAGATCCCGCTGTGATGCCACTTCAATATTGGCCCGTGTGAGTTTGACGTTGAGATCGGCCGCTTGTGACCATGCGATGCCCGTGGCAATGAGACCGCCGGTGATAGCCAATACGACCGCCGCTGCCGCTGTGACCACCGTGCGATGCCGACGGGCAAACATACGGGCCTGATAAGAGAGGGTGGGTGGCCGTGCTTCGATTGGATCGTGCTGCAAGTAGTGCTGGAGATCCCGTCGCAGTCCATCGGCCGAGTCGTACCGTCGATCTGCCCGCTTCTCAAGCGCTGTGAGTGCAATGGTTTCCAAGTCACCGCGGATGATGCGAGTAATCGTGCTGGGTCGTCGAGGTGGCTCTTCGCGAATAACCCTGATGGCTTCGAGCATGGCCTGCTTTTTGATGTCATAGGGAAGTTCTCGACAGAGTAGTTCATACAGAATGACGCCGAGCGAGTACACGTCGGCGCGAGTATCAACTTCACCAGGATCGCCAAGACACTGCTCTGGACTCATGTACTGCAGTGTGCCGATGAGTTGCCCGACACTGGTTTGCAGTGTTGTGACGGCTAGGTCGGCATCCGTTGCTCGCGCGACGCCAAAGTCAATGATCTTGGGGTTGCCCCCGCGGTCCACGAGAATATTGTCCGGTTTCAGGTCTCGGTGAATGATGCCCTTCTGGTGACCATGGTGTACTGCATCACACACACGCTCAAAGAGCCGGATGCGTTCTTCGATACTGAGGTCCATCTCATTGGCGTAGTCGGTGATCGGCCGCGCGGCAGGAATGTATTCCATCGCAAAGAAGGGCTGCTCGCCCGCATCGCTCTGAAATGTTCCAGCCTCATAGATCTGAGCAATGCCCGGATGACGCAAACGCGCCAGTGTCTGCACTTCGAACTGGAAACGCCGCATGGCGGCCGGGGAGGCGCGTTCACTCTTGACGACCTTGAGGGCGACACGCCGCTTGGGGTTATCTTGGGCTGCTTCGTAGACAGCGCCCATGCCTCCACTGCCAATGACGCCGATGATGCGATACTGGCCGATCGTCTTGGGTGGCGCTTCTAGACCCTCAAACGGCCACTCGGCCGGGTGCGAAGGCTTCAGGGTGGCCTCGTCATCCGCTCCGGCATTTGATGTGTCGAGAGTTTCGTCCAGTGGTTCGTCGGGTTGATGCGGTGTTTCGTCGGGCATGGCTCTTTCCCGATCCTACCCTCAGCAGCCCCCGAAGGCCCCGATGAGCGCCAGCAGGTCGTCGACATCCACTTCGCCGCTTCCGTCGAGGTCTTCTGGGCAATCCGAAGGGTCACCACATGGACCCCAAACGCCGATGAGCGCCAGCAGATCATCCACCCCGACATCTCCACTGCCATCAATATCACCCGGGCAACAGGCGTCGGGAGCCCATGGCGAGCCACTCACCGCTGTTTGAACAGATATCTCGTAGTTGCTCGCTACCGGCATGACCTGCACGACATCCGTGCTGCCGTCGTTATCGATATCACCAGCCCCAACGAGTCCCGAATCGCTGCCCGCGCCACGTCCAGGAGTGCCAAGAGAGGCCTCTGCGAGCATGGCGATGTCGTTTCCACCTCCCCCGCCACGCGAGAGGGCCGTGGAGTCGTTACGGAGCGCGACGATTGAACTATCTCCACTTGTACCGTCGATTTCGATGAGGACAAGATCGTCGTCGCCATCATCATCGATGTCGCCTGAAAGCAGTGTGCCACCGGCGCCGCCAGCGTTATTGAGTACTGCGGAGTCGAATCCGGCGTTGGTATTGTTCATCAGGACCGACAATGAGTCCGTGCCATCAAGCGTGACGGCGATATCGTCAAAGCCGTCGCCATTGAGATCCAAGACCGCGAGATCGACCGGCGTACCGAGTGGATCGTAGAGCACCACGGCATCTATTCCATTGAGCAACCCATCATTGTTGTGTCCACCGACATCCCCGTCTTCGCCACCGACAATCAGATCATCATCCTTGTCCGATCCCGTGCCGATCCCTCCGGGGCTGACAGGCTTTGGCTTGGCCACAGTTGCCACCGTGCTGCCCGCGCCAAATCCAAATGGCAGGAGTGCTGTGATGTTTTCGTAGGTCGTCAGCGTGTCATCGAGGTAGTTTGTGACGGCGATATCAGGAAGGAGGTCGCCGTTGAGCGAAAATGCTGTGATTCCTTCGGGCTGATCGCCGGTGGTGAGCGTCGCGCCCAACGAGAATGCGGCGTTTCCGTCATTGAGGAAGACGAGGGCTTTGTCGAGCGATGGAATCACCGTGGCCAGATCAAGATTGCCATCCTGATCGAAGTCTGCGGCGACCAGATCGCTCGGCGAACTGGCCAGCGATACCTGCGAGTCCAGACACAGTAATCCAGTTCCATCATTGAGCCATATATCAATGGAGTTGCCAGTTCCGCCGACCGCGATTACTACGTCGTCTACGAGGTCTCCGTTGAAATCATCGACCACCACGGCCTCTGGTGTCCCCACGCCCCCTTCACCGGCAGTTGCGGAATTGAAACCAAAGGTCGCCCCGAGCGGTTGCACAATGAGCGATACGTCCGACCCCGGGCCACGCAGCGAATAGTCCAGATCAAGATACTTGTCCTCTCCGACGACCGGGACGAACCAGACGCTGAACTGGTCGCTCACGGCAGAGGCGGTCAGGATATTGAGGACATCAGACAGGTTCAGCTGATCGGGATCGGTGACGCCCACGACGCAGCCGCCGTCGAGGCTGGTGCCGTTACTGATTTCGACACCCATGCTGCCAACTTCGAGAGCTTTGATCACCATGAGACCGTTGAGAGGATTCCCGAGATCATCTTCATTGGCTTGGTAATAATTGCCGTCAAGTACGAGACCTGCGCCTGTTGATGCATCTGAGATCACACGGCCGTTGTTGATAATTGTGGCCGCGGCGATAGCCCCGTCTCCCTGAACCACCCCGTCACGATGAATTTGAGCACCGATATCACAGGTAATGGTTGAGCCGGATTCAACATGCAGAACACCGTCTTGCAGATCGATGTCATAGGAAATTCCATCGGCGCTCGTGAGCTCGAGAGAACTACTCCCCTCAACAGTCAATCTGCCAGTACTGCTATCTGTGGTTCCGAGTTGGATGACCCCCTCGACACTGAGTGTGCTCGAACTGAGGAGGCTCATGTCACCATTGCCACCGGTACCAATGAAGATGTTGGCGTACTGGCCCGATGAACTGGCAATCGAGAACGTCCCTTCGCCGCTTGCGGCGCCTCCGACGTAGGTTGAACCACTAACATTGCTGACGCAATCAAGCAGTCTCAACGAGACGGGGCTGCTGGTATTGGATGCGATAGACAGGGCATCTCCCGTTTCACCATAGATGTTCAGGGAACCCAGTCCACCCCCCGAACCGTCCAGAATGGTGACATCTCCGGCAAAGCAGTTGAGACTGTCACCCTCGGCATTGTTGTAGTCGATGTCCACCGAAAGTGTGTTGTTGAGGCCAAAGTAGATGGCACTTTCGTAGTCGGGGACACGTCCGCCCGTCCAATTGAGGCCATCAATCCAATTCCCTCCACTGGCAGTCAACCAGTATCGCTGGTTGCTGAAGGTATAGGCCTTGCCCGTGCTGCTATCGGCATTGGGGGCACCGACCACAGCTTCTCTTGATGAGAGGGCGACAGATTGACCAAGGCCGCCCATATCCGTTCCCGTCAGATCGCTGGCTTCATAGATCTTGGAATGGACGTATGCGCCACCGAAGTCGACCTTCCACAGGTCTGCCCGACCGGTATCGCCGCCGCCCCCCTCGCCGCTTGAGATACCGACCAAGACATCGGTTCCGGCGACCGAAACACTCGATCCCATAAAGTCATTGTCTGCAATGAGCACAGGTTCCAAATTGGCCCGCTCTGTGAAGCCAATCCCACTAATGTATTCAAAGACATGCGCGGCACCCGCACCCGTATACAATTCGTTCGAATTCGGTTCCCCGATGGCGACGAGATCCCCATCAATTGCGACCGAATATCCGAACATGTAATCGGTGCCGGGATCCGGAGACTCCCACGAACCGGTTGCCTGCCAGTTCAATCCATCGTAGTAGTACACGTGGACGAATCCCATGCTGTAGGTCCCCGGGGCGCCCAGCAATACAGTTGGGCCTAGCGTGCAACTTTCTGATACATCGACGCTGAATCCCGTGTACTCGTCTTCCGAACTCTCCGGGCTGGGCAAATAGTCATCTTGAATCCACGTTGAACCCGAGAGTTTGAAGACTGTGGCAGACCCCTCATTGTCATTGCCGGAAAAGTTATCGGTATAGGGTGCTCCGACGACGAGTATTGAGCCGTCCATGGCCACCGAGTATCCGAACTGGTTGTCTGCGTTTGAGTTC
>MPMC02027323.1_pt1 | contig 20017 bp, 18 predicted proteins | sample 1617281 | NCBI WGS metagenome assembly MPMC02 (sample SAMN05944809, study PRJNA350692) | marine metagenome | biome: marine; feature: ODZ; material: water; isolation source: 100 m water sample filtered on 30 um supor filter | place: Pacific Ocean | collected 2012-04-09 | depth 100m m | reverse complement strand
CTAAATTATTACAAGTAGCACTTTGAAGGGAAAATATGATTAAATTTACAAATAAAACAGTTAAAGATTTGGAACTTATTGATACAAAATTAAAAAACTTTGTTAAAGGTTTTAAAAAACAAAAAAAATCACGAATGAATATTTTTAGTGCGATAGGTTTGTTAACTTTAATGTCAAATTTTAAGGAGATTAAAAATGGCCGATAAAAAAACTCTCGAAGAGAGAGGTGTAGTTGCCCTTGAATCTATATCTGAGTCTGTTACTACTTTTGAGGATGTAATACTTGATTTAGATTTAGAAGGGTGGAGTGAAAGATTAGAATGGTATTTAAATGAGTTCTATCTTGTGGCTAAAAGTAAAGTGATTAGTTCAGAGACTACAAGACCAGAACGAAAAGTAACAGTTAAAAAATGAAAAAATTAAATTTGATTGTCCCATACCGTGATAGACAATCACATTTAAAACGGTTTATTCCATCAGTCGAAAAATATCTTGATGATAGTGAAATCCCTTTTACTATTAGTATAGTGGAACAGAATAAAGATAAATCGTTTAACAGAGGAAAACTTTTAAATATTGGATTTGATATATCCAAAAATGAAAGTGATTATTTCTGTTTTCATGATGTTGATTTAATTCCCGACGAAGTAGATTATTCTTATACAGAATATCCGATTCATCTTGCTACAAACTTAAGTAAAGATGATTATAAAGAGGGTTGGGAATACTATTTTGGTGGAGTAACTTTATTCAATAAAGAAGATTTTATAAATATTAATGGATACTCTAATGAGTATTGGGGTTGGGGATTTGAAGATGATGATTTATTAAGACGGTGTGTTAATTTTGGATTACCAATAGAGGAGAAAGAAGTTAAACTTCCAGTTACTTATGGTATGGGAACTGCATATTTTAATGGAGAGACTTCATATTGTGATATAGAGTTTGGAAACAAAAAATTAAAAAGTGTTTTTAATAAAGATTTTACAATAATGAATAATTTTTTACCCGACGAAGTATCTTATGTAGATGATAATTCTGGATGTATATGGTCAATACCTGAATTAGGTTTTAATTTATTATTTAGTGATAGAGGTTCTGTAGATTTGATAATGACTAATGTAGATGGAGAAAAGATAGTTAGTCAGGAAATATTTAGATTGGTTAATAGAGTACCTATTTTTAGTGTGGTGACTTATGATAGTAAGAATAAAGATTTAAGTTTTTATATCAATGGGGAGTTGGCAGATACTCTTACTATTGATTTGAATAAAGTAGATAAACAAGAAAATATGTATTTGGGAATAGAGAACCCAAATGGTTATCCTAATAAATATTTATATAAAGGTCAGATATTTGAACATGCAGTTTATAATAGAAAGTTTTCCAAAAAAGAGGTTAATGATTTATTTTTTAAAAGACGAGGTAGAAGTTTGACACAAGATTTTAATTCTTATACATCAAAAAATTTATGTTGTTATTATGATTTTAATCATCACAATAAAAAATTATTTTTAGATTTAAGTAATAATAATGTAGTGAATAAAAAGATAGATGTTATGTCTGGAGTTTTGAACGAAGATTCGTATTTTACAAAACGGATAGTTAAAAAATTACCATTTCGTAGGGAATCGAAATTTTTATGTTTGTTTCATAAGACCGAAGGTTGGGTAGGTAAAGGATGGAAACAACCAGAAACATATGTTAATCAAAAATATTATTTTAATTATGATAATGAAATGGATACAGTATTGGATGATGGGTTATCTAATTTAGAATATGAAATTGAAAGTACTGAAAAATTGACTGATAAATCCACTTTATATAAGGTAACTATTTAAGAGTGAGGAGAGAAAAATGAAATGTAGATGTTGTACTTGGTTAAAAAATATTATTAATAAAGTAAGATTAGAAATTAGGTATAAGAAAAAGATAAAAGAGTTAAGAAAAAGAGATCCTTTTATTTACAAATGAGAAACGTAAATTTAAAAGATAGAATAAAATTTATAGGATCAGATTTCTTTTTAAATAAATCCAAAACTTTTTGTATATTGCCGTGGATGCATATGTATGTACATACAGATTCTTCTGTGTGGTCTTGTTGTGTTAATAAAACTATGACAAAGGGTAGTCATGGATATGAGAGAACTAATGTTATGACACAACCAATACAAGATATTATTAATAATGATTATTTTAAGCAATTGCGGTTGGATATGTTAAATGATGTTAAGAATGAAAACTGTATAGATTGTTATGCTTTGGAGAATAGTTCTGGTCGTTCTTATAGAAACGATTTTAATGAACAATTTAAAGAACATTTTACTGAATTATTAAAAACTAATGATGACGGTTCAATAGATGATTTTGAGACAATATATTTAGATTTTAGATTTTCTAATCTTTGTAATTTCAAATGTAGGTCTTGTAGACCAGAGTGGAGTTCTAATTGGGCAAAGGAAACCAAGGATAATAAAGACCACCCATATAAAATATGGGATGATAATATACCAAAACATGATTTAACAGAAGAACAATTTATAGATAGATTTGAGGGTACTTTAAAAACGGTAGAAAGATTATATTTTGCGGGCGGAGAACCGTTGGCAGCAAAAGAACATTATTGGATATTAAATTATTTAATAGAAAATAATAATACAGATTTAATTCTTGAATACAATACAAATTTATCTATGTTAAAGAATACTAAGTTAAAATTGAGTGTTGTAGATTATTGGAAAAAATTTAGTAATATTAGTATAAGAGTTAGTTTAGATGCAAGTGGTGAAAGGGCCGAATATTTAAGAAGTGGAACGGATTGGAAATTAATCGAAGATAACTTTAGATATGTTAAAGAAAATTTACCTCACGTGAATATGGGTATATCATCAGTTTTTCAATTAACTAATGCTTTACATTTACCAGATTTTTATCAAGGGTTTCTTGATAGTGGAATACTTGATATAAAAGATTTAAATAACGTGTTCGTAATACCTTTAACTGGACCCGCACAATTGAGTTCACGAATTTTACCAAAAGAGTTAAAATTAAAAGTAGAAGAAAAGTGGGAAAACTTTTTGAGTATATTACCAGATAATGTTAATCTTAAAGGTTATGTTGATACTTGTATTGGTTATATGAATGAAGAAGATTTGTATGAAAGTAATAAAAGTGATTTTGTAGTATTTACTACATATTTGGATAAAATTAGAAATGAAAATTTTGGTGAAGTATTTCCAGAATTAAAAGATTATTATGAAAAAGTACTCTAAATTATATAATTCTAGGGTATTTTGTATGATGCCCTGGATACATACTCACGTGTGGCCAAGTGGTAAGGCATTTCCTTGTTGTATGTCGGATAGTACAGTAGAGTATGGAAATCTAAATGATAATAGTTTAGAAGAGATTTGGAATAATGATAAATACAAACAACTTAGAAAGAATATGATAAATGATGATGAGACTAAGGAATGTAGTAGATGTTATGAGATGGAGAAATCTAATATTTGGACATTAAGAAAAAATGTTAATAAATATTATATAGACCATTGGGATAGAGTGGAATCAACTAAAGAAGATGGAACGGTAGAAGAATTAAATATGGGTTATATGGATATTAGAGTTTCTAATATTTGTAATTTTAAATGTAGGAGTTGTAGTCCAGAACTTAGTAGTGGATGGTATGAGGATCATATAAAACTATATTCACAACCATTAAATCCGAGAATAATGAATATAGCAAATAATGAAAAGTTTTGGAATGATTTACAACCATTATTATTAACAGTAGAGGAAGCATGTTGGGCAGGTGGAGAACCAATCATTACAGAGGAACATTATAAGATATTAGATTTTTGGATTGAGAATAAGATGAAAGATGTGAGATTACGATATACAACAAATTTCAGTAATCTTTACTTTAAGGAAAAATCTATATTAGAATATTGGAATAGTTTTAATGATGTTAGAATAGCTGCAAGTCTTGATGGTATGGGTAAAAGAGGTGAGTTGATTAGAGCAGGAACTAATTGGGATGTAATAGAAGAAAATAGAAAACAAATGATAAAAGAATGTCCCGATGTATATTTTGAGATAACACCTACAGTTAGTATTATGAATGTATATCATTTACCAGATTTTCATAAAGATTGGGTAGAGAGAGGATTATTAGAACCAAATAATGTAAGAATGAATATATTAACATATCCTGATGATTATAGAATACAGATTATACCACCAAAAGAAAGAAAAAAGTTTATAGACAAATATTATGAACACATAAAATGGATTGATGATAACTTTGGAGATGGAGTTGCAAAAAGTGGATTTGAATCCATACTTGATTTTTTACAACAAGAAAATTATGACAACCTTATACCAGAATTTATTAGTAGGAATAAAGGATTGGATGAATTAAGGGAAGAATCTTTATTTAAGGTTTGTCCAGAGTTGGAGTTTTTTAATGGATAATTTTATATCAATAGGAACAGATCAATTATCAATTGGTAAAAGAATTAAGATGGGTACAAGGTCTTTGGATACTTTACCATTTAGACAATATGATGTTTTAGATAAAAACCAAACTACAGTTGTGTTAATTCGAGATGTAATTGATAAATGGAAAAGTGGATATAAACAAGAATTAGAGGAAAAGTTTGAACATGGAACTAATCTTTTTAATTTCGTAGAACGACCAGAAAATTTAAATCCAAACGCGTTAAGAAGATTTTGGCAACGATTTAAATATGGTTATTATACAACATTTACAAACCCAGATGAGGTGACTTTGGTGGGATTGGAAATAATATCTAAATTACATGATTATTATGCAGATTTAAGTTGGATGCATTATAGTCATGCTGAATTTTGGATGTGGAATGATGATTATCACAAATCATTATGGGAGTTATCATTAAACCCGAATGTATATTTTTTAGATTTAAAAGATTTAAGTAATCTAAAATTTTTGGAGTGGACACAGAAAGTAGATAACGATTGGAAATCAATTAAAGAAATACCACATAATAATGAAACATTAGAGAAATTTTGGCCACAAATGGAGTTATTATGGAAAGAATATAATGAAGGTAAAATTTTGAAAGGTAAGATATTGGCATCCCCATTTTTTGAAACTAAATTACCAGATTTTATTGAAGGTAAAGAGTTCACCTATCGAGAAATAGATTCTGAAACTAAATCAAAGTTTGATTTACATTTAAAATTATGTAGATTTCATCAAGATAGTGTAGATTATATAAGAAATAGTCATGAGAGGTATTTGAAGTTTGTCGTTTGATATAGAAAAACTAAAAAAGAGTAAAACTTTTTGTCCTTTTCCATTTATGAATTTAAATAGTAATACTGATGGGTCTGTTAAGATATGTTGTGCACAAAATGAAAACTTACATTTAAAGAAAGATGATGGAGAAACTTTTAATTTATACGAGGATGATATAAGTGAAGTTTGGAATTCTAGACATATACAAGATATTAGAAAAAGACTTTTAAATGGAGAACAAATACAAGAATGTAATGTATGTTGGAATATAGAAAATGCAGAAAAAGATTATGGCGGTCATGATGCACCAAAAAGTACGAGAATAGATAGTATAGAAAGTTATATGGAAAAAGATGGTATTTTTAATTGGATGGGAGATTCACTTGAAAAAAATATACAATCCACTTTAGAATATGGGTGGGTCAGAGAATCGTTAAAAAGTTTAGAACTTAGATTAGGAAATCATTGTAATCTAACTTGTAATATGTGTTGGGGATATAGTAGTAGTAAAATTAATTCAGAGAGATTAACCTTATTAAAGAATAGGGATAAAACTATGCCACCTTGGTTGTTTAATATGTGGTATCCAGAAGAATATAATATATCTAAAATAGATATGATGTGGCACGAGGATCCAAAATTCTTAGAAAATTTTAAAGAAGTAGCACCTACATTAAAACGATTGTATGTTACAGGTGGAGAACCAAGTATTATTGAGGCAAATACTAAAATTATAAATCATTTAATTGAAATAGGTAACAAGGAATGTCATGTATCTTTTACAACAAATTTGACAACTTGGAATTTAGATTTGTATGAGAAATTAGAATTTTTTGATAGAAGTGAGGTTCAGGTCAGTCTTGATGGTTATAAAGAATCACAAGAATATATACGATATGGTTCGAATTGGGAAGTAATAGAAGATAATTTTAAGAAGTTGATTCAATTACCAACTAAAGTTAGGATACAAATCTATACAGTATTTCAAGTATATAATATGTTTGAGACTTATAAAATGATGAAGTGGTTAGATTCTTTACGAATAGATGGATTGTTAAAAAGAGAAGTTGGGTTTTATTCTATATTGATAGACCAACCATTATATTTAAGGACAAATTTTATGCCTTGGGAAATTAAAGATAAGGCAATGAAACTATACAGAGAATTTTATGATTATTCAACATATGATAATGAATATTTAGATTTTCATGGAACGGCAAACAAAATTATTTCTTATTTGGAAAGTAATTGGGAGCCACACAAAAGTTATGGAAAGTATTGTCAAGGTGTAGAACAAACAGAATTAAACCAACGGAAAATGTTTTATCAATATACACGGTATATGGATAGAGTTAGAAATACCAGTTTTTTTGAAACTTTTCCAGAATGGCGAGAGTTAAAAAAAGAATTTAATGATGCTCAAGATGAGCATTTGATGACACCTAATTGGTGGATAGATGACAAAATACCTAAGAATAAAAGAAAATGAGTGAATTAGTAAAAATATTACCTGGTGAAAATAAATATTTGAGTGTTACTTGGCAAGTTAATAATTGGTGTAATTATAAATGTACTTATTGTAATGAGGGTAATTGGAGTGGGACTCATAAGAATGAGGAGACGGATAAATATATACAATTCCTTGATAGGTTAATCACGAGATTTCAGTTTAAAGGATATGATTCATTTAAGTTTTTCTTCTCTGGGGGAGAACCAGTATATTGGAAACCATTATTAGAAGTTGCAGAATTTATTCATGAGAAATGTGATAAACCATTATTGGCAATAAATACTAATTTGAGTAATTCTATAAATTGGTGGAAGAAAAATTATCATTTATTTAATGATGTGGTGGCTAGTTATCATATTGAGCATGTAAATCATGACCGTTATTTAGAGAATGCTAAATTCTTACAAGACAAAATGAATTATTTGGCATTACGGATGATGATGCATGATTATTATTTTCAAGATGTGATTGATGCTGGAAATAAGATTTGGGAAGAAATGGATAATTGTGTTTTAGAATGGGTGCCATTATTAGAAGAATTATCTACTGGAGCACAACCTTGGTATTATGAAGAAGAATGGAAACAAGAATTTTTTGAAAAGACTGATGGTTATCAAAGAAAGTGGGGAACGATCAACGAACACAGAGAATTTAGACCTGCGTATAGTTTAGAGGAATGGAACGATGGTAAAATACAACCAGTAAATTCTAATAGATTAGCAGCTGAAAGATTAAATAATTTTGAAGGGTGGCATTGTTGGGTAAATGATGCAATTTTTATAAATCCATATGGTGATATAAGTGCGGGTAGTTGTGGGGTGAGTGGTAAAATAGGAAATATTAATGAGGATTGGATCGAATTTTTTGATTCACCAATCATATGTCCTAAATCACATTGTACTTGTGGGACTGATATTATCATACCTAAGATAAGTCATAAAGTATATGATGGGGAAATAGATTATGGTGTTATTGAGAAAGAAGATATAAATGTCAGCTAAAATTGCAATAGTAATGTGTCCAGCGTGGTCTTTAGAGACTCCACCTTTGAGTCTTGGATTGTTGGCTGGAGCTTTAAAAACTAAAGGACGAGTAGTTACACAGTATCATATTAACCTACTATCTGCCATGCACGTAGATTATGAGACACATCAAGAATTATGGTCGCCAACTGGCCATTTCTTTTGGACTAACGACCATTCGTTTGAAGATAAAATACTACCATTATATAAAGATTATTGGGATACTTTAATAGATGAATTGGCAACATTTGATATTGTTACCTTCACATCGTATTTTTCAAATGTAGTAGTAACGGATTATATTGCTGAGAGATTATATAAGAAAAATCCTAAACTACATATATTTTATGGCGGCCCATATTGTTGGAATGCACCACATGGTGGATTACGAATATCACACCCATTAGAAGAACCTAATAGATATTGGATTAAAGTTTCTTGTGATACTGAGGGTGAGTTAATCATAAACGATTTAGTAGATTGTTATGAGAATGGAGAAACTTACGAAAAAGTTAATGGAATATGGACTTGGGATAAAGATGGAAAACCACTATCTACGGGTATGAGAATACCACAAAAAGATTTAACTGTTTTACCAACCGCAAATTGGGATGGAGTCGAATTACAGAACTATAAACCTTTTCATTATGAGGGACATGCACATTTACCACTTCAAGGTTCAAGAGGATGTATAGCAAAATGTACATTTTGTTCAGAGACAAGAATTTTTAGATTTAAAAAAGGTCATTCCTTGGCCAATGAGATAATAGAACAAGTAACTAAGTATGATATTACTCATTTTGCGTTTGTGGATTCTCTTATTAATGGTTCAATGCCACAATTTAAAATATTAGTAGATGAATTGTGTGATGCACAAGAAGAATATCCAAAATTAAAAGAATTGAGTCTTGGTGGATACGCAAGAACTCATCCAGATATGGATGATAAATTAATGAAGAAGGCAGCCAAGGCAGGGTTTAAGTGGTTTTCGATTGGTGTGGAAAGTGGAACACCTAAAGTACTTGAATTGATAGAAAAACAACAAACGAGAGAAGGAATTGAACAATTATGGAAAGCTTGTTGGAGACACGGAATACGAATGGACGCCAATTGGATATCAGGATACCCAAAAGAAAATCATATGGATTGGTTAATTAGTTTATATTTTTTATATGAAAATAAACATTATATGCCAGTAGTAGCAGCAAATCAATTTCCTGCAGGAGTAACTCCAGGTACACCATTAGATCAATATAGAGATATTTTTTCTATATCTCAATATACTACTATTTTTTATGATTGGGTTAGTGATAATTTTAAGAATACTTTTATTAATAGATTTTTAAGACTGAAATTAACTCACTTATATTTAGAGATATGGAAAATATATTTTTCTGGTTTTTGGACAGTTAGAGAAGATTTAAAACATTTTAAAGTTAAAAATCCAAATAGTATTTTTAATCAAGAACAATATAAAGAATGGCCTCAAAGAACACAAGGAACTTATTGGCAACAGTTACATAATAGACATCAGTTTCCTCAAGAATTTGATATAAAAAAAATAAACTATAATGTTCCCTATTTAGAATTTGCAAATATTCCAGTACACGGTGAGTATGATCCCTCGGTTAGTATAGAGGATACTATAATGATTTCAACTCGAAATGAAATACGAGTATGGTGTTGGTTAATGTATCAGTTAGTAGGCCCATATGATATAGAAGTAGAATTTGATGAAAATTATAGTGAGAGAAATATAGATGGTGCGAGATTAGTAAGTAACTTTAAATTCACTTCAGAATTAGACGGTTCTTATAAACTTGAAATAAATAATAAATTGACTGTAGAGGAAGAGGCTAAACAAACAGTACATTTATGTTTACCAAATAGACTTGAACATTTTGATATGTTGGAATATAGAAAGAGAAAAAGACAGATAAGAATTAGGCATGGTGAGGATAAACATTTAAGAGCCAAACATTATGCAATTTCGGATACTATAACTTTAAATGAGGATGGCCTGATTGTAAATTTTTATGATATTTCATTTGAAGATAATTTCGTAGATGAGGGAAATATGAATGATAAATATGAAGATGAAAATTATTTGGTAGATAAATATGAAATACCAAATTATATTGATGCCTTTGATATAGAGAAATATAAAATTGCTTTAAAAAGAACCTTTATGACAGGAAAACACTAATGAAAGATTTAAAATATTTTTGTTCACATTTATTCACTTCTTTAAGTTTTGACCACGCCGGCAAGGTGAGAGTTTGTTGTAACAATTATGATGTACCAACGGGTGAAGACCTTCAACCAATTAGTGTATCTTCAGAAGATTTTGATATAACTGATGCATTTAATAGTGATTTACATATAAGAATTAGACAGAATATATTAAAAAACAAGCAAGACGATAGTTGTCATAGATGTTGGCAAACTGAAGAAAATGGTGCTGAAAGTTATAGAACGATTTGGAATAATACTTTAGCAAGTGGATATTTAAAAGGAATAATGTTGGATTCAGTTGATGAAGAAGGTATTATAGAAAAACCATTTATAACATTTTTAGACTTTACTATGGGGAATAAATGTAATTTAGTATGTAGGATGTGTAATTTACATAATTCTAATCAATGGGATTTAGAATCTGATTTATTGAATATTGAAATACCTTGGGATTATCCCAGCACTACATTACCCGTAGATGAAAAGTTTATGGCAGATGAATTTTTTATGAAAAATTTTATGCATTTAAAACACGTTAATTTTCTTGGCGGAGAACCTTTGATTGTAGATGAACATTATGAATTTTTAAAGAAATGTATTAAGTTTGAAGTATCTCAAAATATAGTTTTATCTTATACCACGAACTTAACAGTTATTAAAAAAGAACTATTGGGGTTGTGGGAAAATTTTAGACACGTTTCAGTAGGAGTAAGTGTTGATGGTGTTGATAAGGTAAATGATTATATTAGATATGGTTCAAAATGGAAAAATATAGAAAAAAATATTAAAAAAATATCAACTTATAAAGATGAGATTAGTATGGATTTACAAATACAATCTACTTTTCAATTGATGAATGTTTTGGATTGGGGCAATTTATTAGAATGGACATATAATTTAGGTGATTTGGGTTTTTGGAGAATACCATTTGCTAATTGGGTAAGTTATCCCGTGCACCATGATGCAAAATTATTACCAAAAGATTTAAAGGCGGAAGCATTAGAAAATATTAATAAGTTTCTTGATAGTAAGAAAGATGTAGTATGGGATATTGGAGAACAACAATGGTTGGGTATTTTAGAAAGTAATTTAAAGACTTTTGAGACATCTTTTGATGATGAAGAACGAGAGAGACATTACAAAGTAATAAAAAAACATACTAAGTTACTAGATTTAAATAGAGGTCAACATATTAAGGATTATATTCCAAAATTAGAAAAGTTTATATATGAATAAGTTATATTTTGGTTGGGATTATTATGATTATTCTCATCAACCAGACATAAGTAAAATAATAGAAGAAAAGTTTCAAGATTTCAGACCAGATTTGACATACCCGAATGATTCAGATACTTTACCGTTGTTTAATGATGAATATATGGTTACTAATCCGTGGCATCAACTTTTGGATGTATTAAAAGACTATGAAGTAGTAGCACATAGAGATACTACTGAATTAATAAAGAGAGATATTCCATTTATTTATCTTATAGGAGTTAGATCAGGCCCACAAGAATGGGAAACTGATGATAGAAATAAATTATTTCATAATATAAAACAACATACTAAAAATTATATTAAAGATGGTAAGGTATTGGTAATAGTTGATATGTCTGGAGAAGGATATCCAGTAGAAAATTTAGACGAATTAACTTTTTCAGAAACAGGAGTAATTCCAAATATACCAATTGAAATAGAAAAGGCCGCGAATAGAGAAGAATTTCCATTAACTAATATGTGTTATTTAACTGGAAATGCCGAGGCAGTAAATTATGAACCAACTAAGATTAATATTATTAATTTGTGTTGGTCTGAAATTGCAGTAAAGAAGTCAAATAATGAGGTAACGGATCTTTTTGAAGAAGTTTTTGAATATAAGAAAAAGAATGTACGTAGACCAACAACAAAACATTTTTTAAGTCTTTGTAAGTTAGTAAAGGATTGGCGTTTATATCATTCGTTAGGTTTAAATCATTATAATTTACACGAAAAGGGATTAACTTCATTAATTATACCTAAAAATCAAGTACAAGTATTTAATGAAAGAAAATGGCCAGGAGCAGCAGCTAACCCTTATGATTCAAGGATAGATGATTCTTCTGATGAAACAGATTTTGAGTTTAATGAAAATATAACAGAGTTTGAAGAATATATTAGAGTAATAAAACTTAAACTTCGATTGATAGGCAATACGGAACACGGAAGTTATGTAAAATCTGATGAGAATATAAAAAGTTTACTTGAAAAATTACCTTTGTATGTTGATTTAAAATCTTTTAAACAAGACGATGGAACACCTATTAGTGGATTTAGTGTATGGGATAATAGTTTTTATGATGATACATTTTTTTCTTATTTATATGAAAGTTATGCATATAATACTAAAACTACTTATATATCAGAAAAATTTTGGAAAACAGTTTTAAATTTTCATCCAACAATATTAGTTACTAATCCACATACTTTGAGATATTTAAAGGAGAGAGGATATAAAACATTCTCACCATTTATAGATGAGAGTTATGATAATGAAGAAGATTTTGATGTTAGGTCAAAAATGTTATTATCGGAAGTTAATAGATTATGTAAAATGAGTAAAACAGAAATGTTGGATTGGTATACTAAACAATCTGATATTCTTATTCATAATTTTAAAAAATATTATGAGGATAATGTTATAATAAAACCAGTTAATAAAATTAAAGAATTGTATAATATATTATGAGTGAAATTAAATTTGGGTGGGATTATTGGGATTACACAAGACAGCCCGATATTAGAAAAATAATAAAAAAAGATTTTAATGGATTTTCTCCTGACGGGGTTTACCCAAACGATTCTGATACTTTGCCTTTATTTGATTCTAATTATCAACCAACAAATGCTTGGCACAACATTTATAATATATTACAACACCATTATGATGGATATACTGAACTTGAAAATAAAGATACTACCGAATATATAAAAAATAATGAAACATTTATATATGTTATAGCAACAAATGGTGGGCCAACATTGTGGTGTGGTGGAGATAGCGAAAGAAATACTCTATTTCATAATATAAAAGAACACACAAAAGAATATATTAGAAAAGGTAAAGTACTTGTTACTATAGATTTGTCATTTGAAGGATTTCCTATAAATGGTGAGGATAAGTTGAGTATTTTAGATATGGGAAAACATCCTAATTTAGCTGAGGTGGTTCATAGACGAGCCGAAGAAGAAAAATTTCCAATAGAAAATATAGTATTCTTGAGTGCAAATTATAAAGATGTAGACTATTATAAAAATTGGTGTAAACGAAATAAAATTGAAACACCTATGAATTGGATTTTACTCGATTGGTGTCAGAGAGCCATTTCTTCAGATTATAAACACTTAACAGATAGATTTGAGGATCACTTTAATTATAAAAAAGATAATTTAGATAAAATGAAACATTATTTGTGCTTGTGTAGGAGATTAAAAAATTCAAGATTATTTCATCATTTAGGATTAAATTATTTTAATTTGTTAGATAAAGGTTCAGTATCTTGTATTTTACCAAGAAGGGAAATTTCACATTTATTTCCTGAATTAAATATAGATAAATCTAAGATGGAAATGGATCATGCAGGAACTAAAACTTTTAGTGATTGTGCTAATTTAGAAGACTATGAATTTAATAAAACCTTGAAAGATAATGAAATATTAGATGATATTGCTGATGATTTTTATCTTAGGTTTAAACATCTTGAAGTATTAGGACGGACTAAATATTTATATAAAGTTAGAGATAAGTATAATATAAGAGATTTTTTAAAAAAGTTACCTTTGACTGTAGATAGAAAAACTCACGATACTTTAGATTCGTTTCATCATTGGGATTCAAAGTTATATAAAGATACTATGTTTTCTTATATATATGAAACGTGGTCTTTGTCAAATAATATGGTTTTCTTTTCAGAAAAGATTTATAAGGCAATTTTAAACTTTCATCCATTTTTGGGAATGATTAATTCAGATACTTTAAAGTTTATGGAAAGAAATGGGTATAAGAGTTTTTCACCGTTCATAGATGAAAGTTATGATGACGAAGGTGATCCAGATATTAGAAGTGAGTTATTATTAAAAGAAATGCAGAGGTTATGTGAAATGCCAATTAATAAAATGTTGGATTGGTATGGTGATCAATCAGATATATTGATACATAATTATGATGTTTTTATGAATAATACACATTTAGAGAAAAGTACAAAACAATTTTTAAAAATATGGGAGAGGGTTGATGGATAGGAAGAGAATACCTTTATATCATGAAAGAGCTAAGGAAATTTTTAGTTGGACAGGTACAGTTAAGAAATTTGGAAAGGAAATTGGGAGAGATGGTAGTATGGGATTACCATTTCCAAATTGTTTACCAGAATTAGTATGGAATGAGTTTAAAGAAAGTGAACATGAAGATGCAAATTGGTTTTTACAAGAAGGTAGTGAGGAAGTAAAGAAAATTAGAGCAGAACAAAAACATCCATTTCAAATAATGTCGCATTATGGATTTTTAGTCACTCCAGCATCCGAAGAAGAAAATTATGAAAAAATATGTAATGATTATGAGTTATTAATAACAAATAAGCGAGATGAAAAATATGTTTATTTAATACAACCACAGTCAGTAGATAGTGATTATATTTTTGAAGTTATAGATTATAATATGCCAAATGATGTAAAGGAAGATTTAAAGAACGATAGGGCTATTTTGTGTCTCTCATTTATTCAAGAAGGTGATTGTTATGAAACATTTTTTACAGATGTTTATAATTTTTGTAATGAATTAGGTATGCCACATAAAAATTTTGTATTTTGTTCGAATAATGCTAATTTAGAAGTTCAATATGATGAGTATTGCGAGAAAAATAATATTAAAGATAAGTCTACAATGATTTCAATTTATTATTATTATAATCATGTTTCAACAATGTATAGATTAGATTATAAGTGTTATAAAAATGGATGGGAGCCACCTCAAACTGTAAGAATTACGAAGGAAGATGAAGATTCAAATTTTCACCATGATGGATTTAGAATAAATACATTGGAGAGATTTAATCCATTGAGAAAGAAAATTAGACCGTATCATTATATGTGTTATAATAGGCAACCAAAATTACATAGGACATTAATGGTAGCGTATTTGATGAAAGAGAATTTATTAGATAAAGGAATGGTTAGTTTAGCTTCTGTATATGCTATAAGTGCAGCTGAAGCTGATAAGTATCAACCTACTTATAGAAATATACGAACACCAATATATACAGAAGAAGAAAAAGCAAAAATAATGCCATATTGGGATAAAGTAATAAAACAGGGTTCTTTTACTGTAGATTTGAATGAAAAAGAGATGGAGCATGTTTGGTTATCCTCATGGATAGACGTTTTTCCAACTGTATATAATCAATGTTATTTTTCAGTAGTGAGTTCTACAAGTTTTGATACTACTTGGTGCCATCCTGATGAAAAATTTTGGAAGGATTTGGGACAATTTAAACCATTTATTTGGGTTGGGCCTGCACATTCATTACAGCATTTACGCAAACAGGGATTTAAAACATTTTCACCTTGGATTGATGAAAGTTATGATGAGGAAGAAGATTGTGAAAAACGCTTTCTGATGATAGTGGATGAAATCAAACGGCTGTGTGATATGAGTTTAGAAGAAATACACGAGTGGTATCACGAAATGGAAGATATTTTGAAACATAATTGGAGAAGAATATTAGATTATAATCCGTCACCATTTTTTAAACCATACAATAAACTTTATGATTTACTGTAGTAACTAACTATTTATATATAAGTCGAGTAGAGCTAACACGGGTGAAAATCCTGAAAGACCTATCCCTCTACATTTAGACTATAAAACATGGGTGGCATCAAGATAAATTGGTGCCTTCATTTATTGGAGGCTTTTTAATGCGAGTTTTAATTACAGGTATAACTGGTTTTGTAGGTAGTCATATGGCAGACTACTTAATCAAAAATGTTCCAAATATACATATATACGGACTTAGGCGATGGCGAAGTAGGTATGATAATGTCCAACAGTTATATAAAAATCCTAATGTTACTTTTATTGAAGGTGACTTAACAGATAGAAGTAGTTTAAGTAGGGCAATTAGAATATCTAAACCAGATATTGTGTATCATTTTGCCTCTCAAAGTTTTCCAGAATCAAGTTTTGTAACACCTATATTAACATTGACAACAAATGTTCTCGGAACTACAAATCTATTAGAAGAATTACGAGACTCTAACGAATGTGATCCCGTAATTATTAGTGTATCTTCTTCAGAGGTCTATGGTAATCCTACCAAAGACGAAATTCCAATCAAAGAAACAAATGCAATCCGTGCTGCAAATCCATATTCAATATCAAAAGTAGGACATGATTTGATGTCACAATATTATGCTGATGCATACGATATGAAAGTTATTACTACTCGTATGTTTTCACACGAAGGTAAAAGACGAGGTAAGTTATTTGCATTATCTTCATTTGCATTTCAAATTGTAAAACACGAGAAATCGGAAGATTTTGAAAAAGAAGGTAATTGGTGTGAAATATATCATGGAAATCTTGATTCTGTTAGAACATATAATCACATAGATGATGCAGTTCGTGCGTATTGGTTGGCAGTAGAGAAGTGTGAGTATGGAGAAGTTTATAATATAGGTGGAGATGAAACATATACCGTAGGTGAAGCATTGGATATGTTGATTTCGAAATCTAAAAACCCTGAAGTATTTATAAAATTACCAGATCCAGATAGAATGAGACCAACTGATATTACATTACAAGTACCCGATAGTACTAAATTTAGAGAAACTACAGGCTGGAAACCAACTAAAGGTTTAGAAGATATATGTGATGATTTATTAGAATTTTGGAGAAGTCATAAGGATTTTTGGAGAGACCCATCGTGAGTAATTTTAATTATGAACTAAAATCATCAGAAGTATTTCCAGAAGTAAAAATAATGAAACCCGATCCGTGGTTTGACTATCGTGGTGAAATGTGGACTTTTTGGGAAGCTGAAAATCCACTATTAGATGTAGAATGGAAAATATCAAAATTCACTCGTTCAAGAAAAAATGTATTAAGAGGATTACACGGAGATAAAGTTACTTGGAAGTATATTACGTGTGTTTATGGAGAATTTTATTTAGTTGTAGTGGATAACAGACCCGATTCGGAAAATTATTTAAAGTGGGAAGGTTTTATTTGTAACGATAGAAACCATCTTGGAGTATTAGTACCTGCAGGATTTGTAAATGGACATTTGTGTTTAACGGATGAATGTGTATTTCATTACACCCAGGCATATCCAGAAGATTATGTGGATTGGATGGATCAAGATGTAGTGAAATGGAACGATGAAAGTATAGGTATTGATTGGCCTATAAAAAACCCTATATTAAATTGGAGAGATAAGTGAAACATATAGTTACGAGTGGATGTAGTTTTTCTAATACTGAAGATTGTGTAGATTATTCAAAACACGGAATGGATTGTGATTTATATGGGGGAGATAATTATAAAAGTTGGGCATTACATTTAGAAGATATCATTCCAGATTCTAAAGTATATAATAGAGCTTTGCCTGGTGTAGGAAATGCATATATAGTTAGGTCTATAATTTGGCAAGTAAATGAATTATTAAAACAAAATATAAAACCAAATGTTTTTATGCAAATGACTTCTTTTGATAGAAAAGAACTTTTACTTGACTGTAATGATTTAAGTTCTGAAACAGATGCGAATCTACAGACACATTATATACCAGATATAATGCCAAGACACCAGTCACCACATTTCGCGAAAAAACTTAATAATAATAAAGTGTGGTTAAAACATTCATATGTAGAAGATTCTATGATGAGATATCATTATAAGTATTATCATAATGATGAGAGCGCATTGGTTGAATCATTAGAACATATCTTAAGATTACAATGGTTTTTAAAATTGAATAATATAAATTATAAAATATTTCCAGGCTGGAATATTATACAGATGCTAAAGCACCATACGTTACAGAAAGAGTCAAATGAAAAACTGATATTTGGCACAACTGAGGTTAACTTTTTATGGGAAATGATTGATTTTGATAATGTTTGGTTTTATAAAAACTATGGTGGAATAACTGAATGGTCAGAGGATAATCTACCATTTAAAGATAGATATGTTACAGGAGAAAGAAGAAATAAAGAAGGTACTGCATTAGACCAACATCCATCAAATACAGCACATAGAGAATTTGCAAAACAGGCAGTTTCAAAATGGATAAAGTAATATGATAAATTATCAAGTTGAAGATATATATTCATTTTTAAAAATAAAAAGTTTTAATGGTGGTTTACCTCATTTACATGAGTTATATGAACGAGTCAATAAAACCTTTATTAAGGAATTTAATTCAGATATTAGTGGAACTATTGAATATAGGTTAAATGATTATGGATATAGGTCGGATAATAATTATAATGATTTATTTTATTCTACTAATAGTGAAGATTATATTTTAGGTATAGGGTGCTCTCTTACTGAAGGTATTGGTGTAAAAAATGAAAATACTTGGTTAGAAAAGTTAGGTAATAAGTTGGGTGTAAAAACTGTAAATTTAGGATTAACAAGTGGTACAGTTGATTATTGCAATTATCAATTAATACAATTATATCAGGAATCTACTTTAACTGAAAAATTACGGCTGGGTAAACCTTGGAAAAATCATAATATGCCAATTCATGTATTTGTTTTGGCACCACCCGATGGTAGATTTTCAATTATTAATGGAGATGAAATGTCTTTTTTTCAAGATTGGAATTTTGCTGGATTGGATACCTTTGAACCTGGTACTCAAGGAGAATTGGTATATAAAGAAAAAGGTAAAGATGTTGCAACCGTAATAAGTAGTTGGTCTAATAAATATGGCCCTACGAATCGATGGAATAATAAGTATTATAAGGGAGAATTACAAGTTTTAAATTTATTACAAGAAAAATATAATTTTTTTAAATTTGGATGGGAAGATTTTGGTGTGGATTTTACTAAATCTGTAGACGGAATGCATTTTGATGAAACCTATCATGAAAAAATAGCTAAAGAATTTTATAAATTGGTGACGGAGTAATATGTTCGATTACTATCACAATTTTTTTACAAAACAAACCCTGGATTATTTTAGAGATAATGTTATTATTTATAAAGAATTAAGTGAGGTTATACCGCCCATAGGGGGAAGTTTAAATTCAGAATTACTTATAAAAACATATAATGAGATGAAAGAATCTAATAAGAGTTTTATATTAATTATAGATAAAACTGAATCAAATTGGTATCATTATAAAATACAGGAAAAAATACATAAGTTGTGTGAACAAACTGGAGTTCCAGAAAATAAAATAGTATATATTTCAAACGATATGAAATCTGATGAGGTGTATGATAAGTGGTTTGAAACTCAATCAAAATATAAAACTAAGATTAATTTTATACCATATCCAGGCAATATGTTTCACAGAAGTGTAGAAGTAAAAAAATTCGAAATAGAAAATGGTGTTTACCACAAAATAGAAAAATATAAAAATAGAGAAAAATTACCAACTAAGAAATTTATATGTTTAATGGGACATAAAAATACACTACGAGATAAACTTTGGAATTTTTTTGAGAAACATAAATTTATAAAAGATACTGGGTACATATCATATCTTGGAGAAAATGTGTGTTTACCAAATAGTAGTACTCATTCGGATGAAGAACTTTGTAAACATTTTAGGTCAGCACCACAAGATGATAGATTACAATCATATCATACAGATTCTTATTATTCTATTGTTCCAGAGGGTGAGGCTGGATATGCATTTAGTGAAAAAATACATAAACCTTTACTTCATGGTCACCCATTTATGTTACTTTCTTATAATACT
>MPMC02082622.1_pt1 | contig 20049 bp, 14 predicted proteins | sample 1617281 | NCBI WGS metagenome assembly MPMC02 (sample SAMN05944809, study PRJNA350692) | marine metagenome | biome: marine; feature: ODZ; material: water; isolation source: 100 m water sample filtered on 30 um supor filter | place: Pacific Ocean | collected 2012-04-09 | depth 100m m | reverse complement strand
TGTTACAATTAGATTTTTTTATTAGCATAATGTCAAATTACACGATATGTTACTTTCGATATTGACGTACAGAATACTAGCCATATTGAGAGTTTGTTTTCCTAAAGTTGTTATAAACAAAATACTCAAATGGATAAAATACAATGAACTGTGCTAACACTCGTAAAAGCAATTAACGAGTAGCGTTGTTTTATAAGACTGACATTAAGTTATTAACCAATATCTATTAAATCTAATTTTTAGCTATAAATAGTCCCCGTCACTGACATATTGTTTAATTCAATTTACTTAAGAGATGGCCTAGTAATGCGAAGGGCAGTCAACATATTTGCGGCTAGCTATATGCCAGTCGTTATCATAATAAAACCACTGATAATGTATATTATGATTAAAGACTACGTATTACAACATCAAGTGATGCCAAAGGCCATAATTAGTAATTCGCAACGAATATACATTAATATATTTATTCCTACAATGTATCGGATTTGATTGAATCGCTCTAATTAAACATAACAGATATATCCATCACCAAAGATTTGCTAATAGAAAATATAAACATTAATATTAGCGCGCGCGATAAAATTAATGATTTATCTCAAAACACAGCACAGGGCATCACAGCATTGCTATATGGTGTTATCTATAAAGATGTGATTGATTTTTTTTTAGTTCCTGAGTCACCTTGTTTGAATTGATAGCCCAGGGAGCATGTATAGCCTTAAGCGACAAGCGCATGTCTTCACGGTCAAAATGGTTCTTGAAGTGTCCTGGGGGCTCCAGTAAGAGGCTTGACTGATTGAAATGAGGGTTTTAGCCGTAAGAGGCCTCAGCTTAGCTTCAAGGGCCATTCTGAAGCGTAGGGATTGCGGTCCTTCATAGATCTGAAGCCAAGAGCAAAGCAAGAGGAACACAAACAGAAAGTTCGGTCAGTGATCATCCTTCACCAAATGTTTTATTTTCATATTTTTCAGCTGATTGCTCAGATCATCGAGAATGCTGTTCAGTACAGGATTTAGCGTGCATAAAAGGCTGTTTTTAGGCATAACAGCCTGCCTACGTACTGGCACATTGATCGGCGTGGTGGTTGACGAAAGATGGGGTATAGGAGTTAGAGGTCATTCAGATATGCCTCCTCAATGGATTGGGAGTTCACTGAAGACGCCGCCTTCCTCGCACTTTGCGATTCCTTTCGCGAAAGTGGTGAGTCATCTGCTATCGAGTTCCTTGCCAATGGTGAGGGTGCTTTTCACTTTCATGAGTTAACCCAGAACGCTGCTGGGGAAGGTATCGACCTCAGTGACTCAGAATCATTAGAAGAATTTCAGCAAGAGGTGATCGAGACAGTGGAAACCCTCTGTGAATAATAAAAGCAGAGTTATCTATTTGGTGGCAAATTAACTACGAATGCTCAAAAAATTATAACGGCAACTTCTTAGGTGCTGAAGTAATGAGCCTGGCTGTGAAGAGCGATCAGAGCTGTAGTGCTTTGCTCAGGTTGCAACTGATCATTACTATCCATGATAAGGCCAATACTATCCGAATTCAGCCATTTTAATTGTTGTCTAGAGTCACCTACATTTGGACATGCAGGATAGCCGAATGAAAAGCGACATCCCCGATAACGCTGCGCAAGCAGATCATTTATAGCCTGTGGTTCCTCTGCTCCGAAGCCACACTCTCGGCGAATACGAGCGTGCGACCATTCGGCTAGTGCTTCAGATAGCTGTACAGTTAATCCATGAAAGAAAAGGTAATCTGTATATGCATCTGACTGGAATAACTGTTGAGCGAAAATGCTACATCTTTCTCCCATGGTAACGGCCTGCATTGGCAGGAAATCCGTTGGTTTGCCATCATTTAGATCCTTATAAAAATCAGAAATACATAAGCATTTTCCAGCACTTTGTCTTGGCAAGTTAAAACGGCCAAGTTCACTAATACCATCAGCTTTAAAAACGATTAATGAATTACCTTCTCTTCCACATGGAAAATAGCCGTAAGTTACAGCAGGATCTATGAGTGATTCATCTTCCAATCGCTTAAGCCAACGCTCAAGGGCTGGTAATGCATTATCCTCAATATATTTATCATATTCTGAGCGACTTTGCTTCTTTGTCTTACGCATTTGCCATTGAACTTTAAAAAGTGAATTGCGATCTAGATATGTAAGAAGTTCTGAGAATGGAATTTCATTTGCTAACAGCTCTTTTGGACCAAGGAATGGTGGCTTTATCACTTCTTCGAGCAACACTTCGGTTGATCTAGCTGTACTTACACTCAAAGGTTGAGTTTTCAGTGTTTTAGAATCAGTCATTACAAGGTTTGTAATATGAGTTTGTGCTGAATCAGAATCTCCACCAAGTATTAATCCATTTGGAGTGCCATCAAGAAAACCGTTGGCATCATCCCAACGACGATTTCTACGCGCAGCAATATAGGCATCCATAAAACGAAGGTCTGTGAATGCATCCTTCCCATATACAACCTTTCCATTGTAAGTATCGCTGCAATCCTTGTTGACGAACTTTGGCGTAAGTGCAGCTCCTCCAAGGATAACTGGCACAGTAATTCCAGCCTCATTGAATTCTTTAAGGTTGCTCTTCATGAATGCTGTAGATTTAACTAGAAGTCCACTCATGGCAATGCAATCAGCCTGGTGAATGCGTTGTGCATCAATAATTGCGGCACTATCTTGCTTAATGCCAAGATTAATAACTTGATAGCCATTATTCGTTAAGATGATATCAACAAGATTCTTGCCTATATCATGTACGTCACCTTTGACGGTAGCAATCAGGAATTTACCCTTAGTTGAACTAGCACCATCTGATTTATCCATGTGTGGCTCAAGATATGCTACTGCTGATTTCATTGTTTGCGCAGATTGTAGAACAAATGGAAGTTGCATTTGGCCTGAGCCAAATTGTTCACCAACTATTTTCATACCTTCAAGAAGAAATGTATTTACAATTTGAAGGGGCTGATACGTGATAAGTGCTTCCTCGAGAGATTCATTAAGACCAACTCGCTCTCCATCAATAATAAATTGCTTTAGGCGATCTTCGATAGGCAGATCTGCCAATGATGCACCAGAAGACCTTGCATCCTTTGTACTAACTCCTTCAAAAAGTTTTGTCAACTCGGTTAAAGGATCATATGTACAAGCTTCTTTTTCGTAGGTTCTCAAGTCGTGTATTAAATCTCGACATATGCGCTGATGTTTTTCATTAACTTTACTAAGAGGCAGAATCTTGGCTGGTGAAATTATTGCTGAATCCATGCCAGCCTCACAGCAGTCATTAAGAAATACAGAATTCAGGGTAATTCTCGCCGCTGGTGAAAGGCCGAAGCTAATGTTAGATACACCCAATACTATATGTACACCTGATAGTTCATTTCTTATAAGTCGTATTGCTTCTATTGTTTCCAATCCATTTCGGCGGTCTTCCTCAATACCAGTGGATATTGGAAGTGCTAATGGATCATAAAAAATTTCGTGTGCAGGAATGCCGAGCTGAACAGCATCTTTGTAAGCACGTTTTGCAATAGCAAATTTCTGTTCTGCTGTTCTGGCCATACCTTGTTCATCAATTGTTCCAATGACAACGCCTGCTCCGAATTCTTTGGCTAACTTTAAAACCTGACTGAAACGTTCCTCTCCATCCTCGTAGTTCGTTGAGTTAAGAATGCATTTACCACCGGCAACCTTTAGTCCTGCTTCCATCTTTTGCCATTCTGTAGAATCAAGCATCAACGGCAGGTTTATGTTAGTGACTAATCTACTAACTATTTCATGCATATCCTTTATGCCATCACGACCTACATAGTCAACATTGACATCAAGTAAATGTGCATTCTCCTTAAGTTGTCCACGTGCTACAGCAACAAGTCCATCCCAATCTTCAGCATTTAGTAGTTCTCTCACTTTCTTTGAACCACTTGCATTTAGACGTTCGCCAATAATCAGAAAAGAATTATCTTGGTTATATGGAGTGACGCCATAAAGTGACGCTGCAGCTGGTTCGTATCCAAATAATGATCGCTTGTCTAGATCATGATTACATCGACTAGGACGTTCTGCCGCACACATTTCCTTAGCCAATTCGGCTAACGCAGAAATATGATCAGGTGTAGTTCCACAGCAACCTCCAATAACCTGAACTCCAAGATCCTCAACAAAGTGCATAAGTTGCATCTTCAGTTCAAGAGGCTTTAATCGATAATGAGCGACACCACCCACATTTTCAGGCAGTCCAGCATTTGGTATGCAGCTAATGCTAAAGGGACAGTGATTTGAGAGATAATTAATATGCTCCTTCATCTGCTCTGGACCAGTTGCGCAGTTCAGTCCGAGAATTTCTATTGGGAAAGGTTCCAGTATTGCCACAACTGCTGATATGTCTGATCCAACAAGCATGGTCCCTGTCGTTTCCATAGTGACGGAAACCATTAATGGTCGACGTTCACCGACTTTTAAAAAGGCAGATTCGACACCGTGTAATGCAGCCTTGATCTGCAAAACGTCTTGACATGTTTCAATGATAAATAGGTCAACATCTCCAGCCAAAAGACCCTCTGCCTGTTCTTGATAAGACTCACGCATTGAATCAAAATCAATATGACCGAGAGTCGGCAATTTAGTTGTTGGGCCAATAGAACCAGCTACAAAGCGTGGCTGCTCTGCTGTGCTGAACTTAATAGCCATTTCCTTAGCCAGCAGTGCAGATTTCTTATTTATTTCAAATGCAAAATCTTCTAATCCATATTCAGCTAACACGATTGATGCTGCACCGAAAGAGTTTGTTTCGATAACATCGCAACCAGCTTCCAGGAATTGTCGATGTACCTCTTGAACGGCATCTGGACGAGTGAGAACTAGATTCTCATTACACCCCTCAAGTTCCACACCACCAAAATCATCTGCATTGAGTTCAAGTTTTTGCAAGGATGTGCCGGTTGCACCATCAAAAACCAATACAGGGCGTTGTGGTGAGTGGAGGCGTGTCAGAAAAGCTGAATCAGTTCTCTTGACCTCAAGGCTGCCTGGTGCCATCGAGCCGCTCACGTTATGGCGTAATCCTAGATAGTGCCCTGCTTATAAATTTGATCTTCTTCTCGAATATCATCAGTTGCTGATTGCTACGCGAGTAATCCAATGCTCATAATCCTTGTCGCGTCCTTCCGTGATCTTCACAAGCCGGTCACGTAAGGCATTCATGACAGGTCGGTCCGTAGCCAATGGCGTTGATTCCAGCTGCCGTATTGGCGTAATTTTGGCCGCTGTACCTGTTAGAAAAACTTCATCAGCGATAAAAAGCTCTGTCTTGTCTACTGGTCGCTCAATAACGGGAATTCCCATAGCACCGGCAAGTTCAATAACACTTGCACGAGTAATCCCTTCAAGAATGTCTTGATCCACTCCAGGAGTTATCAAGTTTCCATCTCGAACAAGGAAGAGGTTCATACCGCTTGCCTCACTGATCTTCCCTCTGCTATTAAGTAACAACGCTTCATCGAAGCCACTAAGCACGGCTTCGGTTTTAGCAAGCGAGCTGGTTATATAAGCCCCGCTGATCTTACCCCTGAGAGGTAGAGACCGGTCCTCCTGACGTGTAAAGCTGCTGATACGGCAGCTAACACCCTCTGGTGATAGGTAGTCGCCTAGCTCAAGGCCGTAGATGAAGAAATCCGTCTCAATATTGTGGAGTCGAGGTGCAATACCTAAGTCACTTGTGTAGACAAATGGGCGAAGGTAAATAGGGGTTGTTGGTCGGTTAGCCCTGAGCATGGTCTCGAGGGCAGCAAGAATCTTCGCTTCACTTAGTTCAGTCAACAACAATCTGGCACTCTGACTCAGTCTTTTGGCATGCCGATCTGCTCTAAAAAGCAAAATTGTGTCTGTGGCGTGAGGGTCAGGTATGGCCCGCATTCCTCCGAAGGCACCTGTTCCGTAGTGCAATGCATGAGTGGCAATCGAAACTTTGGCCTCCTCGAAAGGAACGCAATTCCCTTGGAACCAGGCATATGGCAGGAACTGATGCATTACTGGATAAGGACCTAATCGCCAAATCTTCTCACTACCTCGTCTCAATCCAAGAATTCTCTGCCGAATAATGAGCTAATGCATCGACTAGCAAGCCTGGCAGGAGATGGTTCATCCGAAGATGTGGTGCTTGTCGAACAGCCACCAGCACCAATCCTTCTGCTAACCAGTGCGCTAACAGATATCGCAACGCTCGCTTCTGTTCTAGAGCTTCATGGTGAGCAGAGGTGGAACGAACGGATCCGTGCACTTCCTTTGAAAGCACTAGATCATCCAGCCCAGATTGATCACTATCTCGTCTCTACAGCAGTATCAGCAAAATTGATCGTCGTGCGTCTTTTAGGGGGACGAGGGCACTGGAGTTATGGGCTGGAACAGCTGAGGATATGGCAAAAAGGATCCACACAGCGTGAACTCCTTATTCTTGCCGGCACTAGTGATCAAGATATTGAGCTTCATGCCCTGAGCAGTTACCCCATCCCATTGGTAGATCGGCTTGCGCATCTGTTGCGAGAAGGCGGAATTGAAAACATGGTGATGCTTCTAGATGTTTTCGATCATCTTCTAAACGGCACTCCCATAGCTCTCAATCAAATCAAGGTGAAAGCGATGGTTGATCCTGCTCCATGGGACTGGCAAAAAGAGCCAGGGCCCAAGGTTGGAGTAGTGCTTTACCGGGCGCTTTTGCAAGCCGGTGATCTTGCCTTCCCAAAAGCTGTAAACCAGAAGCTTCGTGAACAAGGACTGGCACCACGCGCTATCTGGGTCAGTAGCCTCAGGGATCCGGCAGTTCAGCAAGGCGTAGCTCACCTTTTTGAGCAGCAAAATGTTGAGGCAGTTCTAACCACAACCTCATTTGCCTCGGTGCAGTTCGAGGATGCAGGTATTGGATCAGTGCTTTGGAATGAACTTGACGTACCGGTTTTACAAGTCCTAAGTAGCGGTCGCTCTAGGCAGGAGTGGATGGACAGCAGCAGTGGATTTGATCCGCTTGATCTTTCACTGCAAGTCGTTCTTCCAGAACTTGATGGACGTATCACAACTCGTCCTGGTGCATTTCGAACTATTAAGCAAGCCCATCCATCTCTTTCAACTGTTGTTAATGCCATGGATCCCGATGATGGCGGTCTTGTATGGACTGCACGTCATGCAAGGAAGTGGATCGAGCTTCGAAAAGCTAAGCCATCTCAGCGACGAATAGCTCTTGTTTTGGCCAACTATCCCATTCGAGACGGAAGACTGGCGAATGGAGTTGGGCTTGATACGCCTGCCAGTACAGCCTCAATCTTGAAATGGTTACAAGAAAGTGAGCACGATCTCGGTTCTGAACCGATTCCAGCCGATGGTCAAGAGTTGATGAAATGCTTGCTCAGATATCGCACAAATGACCCAGAAAGCCAAAACCGACCAGCTCTGTCTCATCTACCTCTCGGGCGTTACTTGAGCTGGTGGGAATCATTGCCAGCAGATGCATGCGGGCCGGTTCTGAAAAGATGGGGCTCACCAGAACAGGCTGTGGACCTGGAGCCTGAAGGATTCCCAATCCATGGCATCCGATTTAAGAATGTCGTGGTGCTAGTACAACCAAGTCGCGGCTACGACAGCGATGAAATTGCAGACCTACATTCACCCGATCTACCTCCACCTCATAGATACTTAGCCCAATACCTTTGGATGAACCAAGTCCATAGAACAAATTTATTGGTTCACGTAGGCAAGCATGGCAGCGCGGAATGGCTTCCAGGGAAAGGTGTGGGCCTTAGTGATTCTTGCTATCCGCATCTTGCGCTTGGACCAGTGCCGCATGTTTATCCATTCATTGTCAATGACCCTGGAGAGGGAGCTCAAGCAAAGCGGAGAAGCCATGCAGTAATCCTTGATCACCTCACACCACCTCTTGGACGCGCTGGTCTTTATGGTGATCTACTCAAACTAGAGGCGTTGCTTGATGAATATGTTGAAGCTAGTCAATTAGGCGCGAAACGACTGCACAGCCTTGAAGCCAAGTTGATAGATCTTTTACAGAAGAATAATTGGCCTGGAGTCCCTTTAGTAATAGACAAAACAGAGGAAAGTAGGCTTTTATTGCAGCAAAGTTTCGACAACGCCGAAACCTACCTCTGTGAACTCAAAGAATCACAGATACGCACAGGATTACATCATTTCGGCAATCCGCCATCAGAGGAGGCAGCCCTTGAGCTTTTACTTTCTCTGGCACGATCACCATCTGCAGATCAAAAAGGTTTGACACAGTCAATAGCGAAACTACTTGGATTGCAATTTGATCCATGGATTGATGAAGAAGGCGTAATGCTCTGTGAAAGTGACAAAGATATATTAATAAAATTAGATTTAATTTCTGCTCGAAAAGTTGGAGATGCTGTTACTTGGTTAGAAGAACAAGCGTTACTTCTATTGAAGGTTCTGATAAATAAAGTTCAAAGACCTGAGGATATCAATAATAGCCATCCACTACTCATTGAGCCATTAAATAACTGGATGAAATCATCAGAGGTCAATCCTGTTCTTAATCGTATTAAATACGATTTGTGGCCTCGACTTAATTCCTGCGCAGAAAAAGAGCGCGATTCATTTATTGATGCAGTCTCTGGGCGACGCATTAATAGTGGTCCCTCAGGCGCACCTACGCGGGGCAATCCAGAAGTCCTTCCCACTGGCAGGAATTTCTATTCTGTAGACCTAAGAGGCTTACCTACTGAGGCAGCCTGGGACCTTGGCAAACGTAGCGCGGAACAGTTATTAGACTTACACCTACTTGAACAAGGTGAGCATCTAATTCACCTGGCCCTGTCTGTTTGGGGAACAGCCACCATGCGCAATGGTGGTGAAGACATTGCACAATTATTTGCGTTAATTGGAGTTCGGCCAGTTTGGGATGGCCCGACTCGAAGAATGGTCGATGTAGAAATTATTCCATTAAGCATTCTTGGGCGTCCAAGGGTTGATGTGCTGCTAAGGATTTCTGGACTATTCCGAGATGCTTTTCCACAGCTTGTGAGCTGGGTGTATAAAGCGCAAACACTCATATCAAATCTCAATGAAGATGCCTCATTGAATCCATTGGCTGAAATTACACGTAAACAGGGACCACAGGGACGTATTTATGGTTCTGCACCGGGAGCATATGGCGCAGGACTACAAGCACTAATTGACTCGGGATCCTGGAACAATCGTTCAGATCTTGGCCAGGCTTATCTTGAATGGAGCCAATGGCGATATACCGATAATTCAAATCCAACACTTGATCGTGTTGGCCTAGAGCAAAGCCTGAAGAATGTTCAAATTGTTCTTCATAACCAAGACAATCGTGAGCATGATTTACTTGATTCAGACGACTATTACCAATTTCACGGTGGCCTAGCCGCTGCTGTCGAACTAACCACTGGGCGACGACCGGATCTTTGGTTTGGCGATCATTCACGAAGGGAACGCCCAAGAATACATAGACTTGAACGAGAAATTGACAAGGTTGTAAGAAGTCGTTTGTTAAATCAACGATGGATTGATGGAATGATGCAACACGGTTATAAGGGCGCATTTGAAATGGGAGCTAGTCTTGACTACCTCTTTGCTTATGACGCTGCAACAGATAGAATTTCAGACTGGTGTTACAAAGCCCTATACGAACAATGGCTAACTAATGAAAATATTCAATGCTTTCTAAGAGATAACAATCCTTGGGTACTTAGAGATATGGCCGAGAGATTGCTAGAGGCTGCAAACCGAGAGATGTGGAAATCTGCAGACGCATCTGAATTGACATGCCTCAAGGAGATAGTTATTAAGAGTGAAGCACAAATCGAAGCAAAGCCACTTGATCACTGACCATAAAATTCAAATCACGAGCCATCTATATAGAAAAGTATCTCTAACAAGTTCATGCTTTGAAGCAATTAGGTCTTAACAATGTTTTTGCCAGGAATGATTTAGGCAATATTCTTGCTAATAGTTATTACTTATTCAGCGACAGAAAGAGTATGGTTAGAGTTGACTCCACAAGATCAAATAAATCAATAATTAGAGCATTTCAGTCTGCCAGTAAATACATTTTTAAACAGAATAAACACTTTCAAAAGTAGTCAGCCAATTCAAAGGAGGTATCAAAAATAAAGATGAGTTATAGAAAAGCTATTTTACACAAAAGAATTTGTAAAACGTGCTGATGTAACAGCAGGAAGCCGCTTGTCTATACCAATAGCCACTAAGGTATCTAATGTTTAAGTAGACCTAATTTTCGAATTTGTCAATTTATACTAATACGCAACTTGTTTAGCTTTTATTCTATGAATTTATATATTTGGCTTCAGATCGCTTAGTAAATCCTCTATAACCTAAAAAAATCCTACACTTGCAATTAATAAAATCAATTAATCAGCGACCGCTGAGATCATAGCCATGCGTATCAGTTCCACATGTACGCAATAAACCAAGCTGTTCTAGCTGTTTATCAATAGCTTCACAAATGTACTTTGTGGGACGCCACTTGGAAAGACAATCATAATCGTACCAAGTCTCTACACCATCAAATCCAATCTCAGCAGCGGCATTGATAAGCTCGGTATGTCCTATACGATAACGCGCTGGATGGGCAAGAACTGCTAATCCACCAGCTTGATGAATTGAATTTAATACGGCTGGAGCTCGTAGAGATTCGCCTATGACAGAGTCATTTTGAATATAGCGATGAATAGCTTGATGGCCAACTTCAAAACCAAGCGCCAATACATGTACAAGACAACCATTCAGTAAGCAACTTATCTCTACGCCAGTCCAAAGAACTGGGACGGGAAGGTTTTTATTGCTTCTACTTGCAAGCCAATTACTCATTATTTGATATGCCTGTGAGTTGTGGTGATCTGTTACTGCGAGATGCTTTAACCCTCGCGCTGCGGCTTGTGAAATAAGCTCCTTGGGCTCAAGACTTCCGTCACTGTATGTAGTGTGGCAGTGAAAATTAAGTGAATTGGGGCAACTTTCACGATCAACACTCATGAGAATTCGCTTAAGGGGATGGGCATCACTCGCCATGGCTGATATTTTTAATTGGCGTTTGTTTCTGTAATCTTCTCCAACGGGCATAAAGTTGAATTGATATAGCCATAAAAAGCACAAGCCCAACTATCAACCACGTGGCTGCTCCCGTAGGGAACTGGTTTTTAAATACAACCAGCATCACCACAAGCACTAAAATTAAAGTAGGTAGTTCATTTAAGGCGCGAAGCTGACGCCCACTCCATTTGCATTCCCCTCGTCTTAATTGACCCATCAAGCGATAGCAAAATGCGTGATAGGCGAGAAGAGCTGCAACCAAGGCAAGCTTTGCATGCATCCAGCTCTGATAAAGCCAACTTGGTTGGGCGATCAATAAGCCCACAGCCATGGAAACAGCTAGAACCATGCCTGGAGTTGTGATGATATTTACCAGTCGACGCTCCATGAGCATGTACTGCTCCTCAAAAGCCTGTTTTACCGGCGGATCCATCTCAGCAGCCTCTACGTGATATATAAACAAGCGCACGAGATAAAAGAGACCAGCGAACCAAACCACCACCCCAACGATGTGGAGTGCTTTAAACCACAGGTAAGCCTCAGGCGGCATGGTCATAGGGGGCAACAGCAACTAGCTGACCTTAGGCAAGCCACGTTGCATTAAAAAAGCACTGTGTTTTGCTCAACAACCTCCTCCATAGCATTGGCCTCCTCAGGGTGGAAGTAAGTTCTGACCTGTAAAGCAAGTGCTGGACCAAGCCCTGGAACCTTGCTGATCTGTTCTACGCTAGCCAATTGAATGGCATCAATGGATTGAAAGTGTGCGAGCAAGTCACGGACACGTCTAGGGCCAAGTCCTTGGATGTCACTGAGACCTGATCGTTTCATTCGTTCTCCCCTTTGTTGGCGGTGATAACTGACAGCAAAACGATGAGCCTCGTCCCGAAGACGTCTTAGAAGTGCAATACCCAACTGGTCAGGTTCACTCTCTAATGGTTTCTTTTGACCAGGAACAAAAATCTCTTCACGTTGCTTTGCCAAAGAACAAACAACAAGATCTTCTTGAAGATTTAGCTCTCTCAATGCTTCCATCACTGCTGAGAGCTGCCCCTTCCCTCCATCAATCATCACAACATCAGGCCAGTCATTAAGACCCTGTGTCTGCAAGGTACTACCAGTGGAATGGCAAAGTTTCGCAATCTCAGCACCCTCCTCCTTAAACCTTGCCCAACGACGAAAACGCCTACGAATCACTTCTGCCATGGCCATGAAGTCATCACTATGACCAGGTCTAATACTATTACTCTTAATTTTGTACTTTCGGTAATGCTGCTTCGCAGGTAAACCGTCGATAAATACCACCTGAGAAGCAACTGCATCACTTCCTTGAATATGACTGATATCAAAACCCTCAATCCGCCTCGGTTGTATTGAAAGATCTAGCAATTGAGCCAAATCCTCAGAAGCTAGTGCCTGTTGCTCCTGACCCTGTTTGGCTCGTTCAAGTTCGTACGATGCATTTCTTTCTACAAGTTCGATTATCTCTGTTTTGTTTTGACGTTGAGGACAGATAACTTTCACACGACGTCCTCGTTGCTCGCTAAGCCACTCAACAAGCAATTCTTGCTGTGGCAAACGATGCTGGACAAGCACCTCAGGTGGTAATTCAACAGGGTCAAGTTGACTATAATGTTCTTCAATCACCCGCTGCAAGACAATTCCAGGGTCTTGGTCAACAGCATCTGCAGTAAATCCAAGACGACCTACAAGCTTACCGGCACGCATCTGAAATAATTGAACAGCTGCAAGACGTTCATCGCTTGCCAGAGCGAGTACATCACGACTAATTGATGAATCAGGCAGGCTCATCTTCTGTGCTTCATTAAGCTGATCTAGCCCCTTCAACTGATCACGAATATCTGCAGCTGATTCATAATCTAAACGTTCTGAATATCGTTTCATCTGTGATTCAAGCAAACCCTTTAGTTCATCACTTCTACCTTGAAATACCATCGCTACCTTGCGTAAGATTTTTTGATATTCATCAGCACTAATCTTTTGTTGACACACACCAGGACAGCGTTTGATTGAATAGTTAAGACATGTACGGTCTTTATGTAATGGACGTGGTCGTTGCCGCAACGGAAAGGAACGCTTGACAAGCATTAACGTTCTACGAAGAAGCCCTACATCTACATAAGGTCCATAGAACCGGTCACTCTGCATTCGTAGTCGACGCCGTCTCGTTATAAATATACGAGGATAATCTTCACTCCAAGTTATACACACATATGGATATTTTTTGTCATCTTTTAATAAGATATTAAAATGTGGCTGTTGGTTCTTAATCAAGTTTGACTCTAAAACTAGTGCCTCTGATTCGCTGTCTGTGATGATAAATTCAATTTCAAATATCTGTCGCACCATCAAAAGAATACGAGGACTAAGGTCTTTACTACTACGAAAATAACTTCTTACTCGACTTCGCAGAGACTTAGATTTGCCCACATATAAAATTCTATCTTCTTGATCACGCATCAAGTAGCAACCAGGCTCGGCAGGTATCTCCTTAAGCCGCTGATCAAGACGCTCTTGATCTAACAGAAGAGAATTCCTTGTTGAAACATGGGTCAAATTGCTTTCAACCGCCGTAGGACCAACCTGTAGAGGCAAGATTAAGTGCTTCACAATCTTTATGAAGGATTGCTGATCTCACTTCGCCCACAAAAACAGTGTGATCACCGTGCACAACCTGACCAACAAGTTCGCACTCAACTCCACCTAGTGCATTATCTAATAGTGGAAGTCCAAATTCTCCAAACTGAAATGGTGCCGACTCGAATCGTCCTCCCATAGCCAATTGGGGCTTGAAAAACACAGCCGCTAGTTCCTTCTGATCAACACCAAGAATATTTAGAGAAAAAAGCTTGGTGCGTTCAATAATTCCATGGCTGCTTCCCTCAGCTCTTACTGCCATAACCACAAGGGGAGGTTCAAACGATCCTTGCGTGACCCAGCTTGCTGTAAAGCCGTTGACTTCCTCTCCTTCCCGTACACCACAAATAAACAGACCATGTGGAATTTTGCGGAGCAAGGCTTTTTTGGCAACTAAATCCAGATCCATTCATCCTCTAATCAATTCAGCCAACTCTAGGGAGCTCGTCTCTTAATAGGATCCACCAGTTGCTTGGTTGGATCATGAGAGCTCTTTATCCTGGCAGCTTTGACCCGCTAACCCTTGGCCATCTTGATCTGATCGAGCGTGGCTGTGCGCTCTTCGGTGAGGTTGTTGTAGCTGTACTGAGTAACCCAGGCAAAACACCTGCCTTCTCGCTGGAACAAAGACTTAAGCAGATCAAGGTGGCAACAAATCATTTGAACTGCGTGAGCGTGATCAGTTTTGATGGGCTATCTGTGAGCTGTGCTCAGCAAAACAAGGCAGATCTCATCCTGCGTGGACTGCGAGCGATGAGCGATTTCGAATATGAGCTACAGATTGCTCATACAAACCGTTCTCTGGCTCCAGACCTGCAAACGATATTTCTTGCTACCGAAGCTCACCACAGCTTTCTAAGCAGTTCTCTGGTCAAGGAAGTCGCTAGTTTTGGCGGCAAAGTTGACCACATGGTGCCTGAAGTGGTGGCAGAAGACCTCCACAGGTTATTTAATTGAGGTTTAACCCACCTCTGTTATGAGCGAGCCTAGGTTCACTGTTCTCGACCAGCTCGACCAACTTGAGGAGATCGTTCTCGAAGGCAGTCGTATCCCCTTTAGTGGAGGGCGCCTAGTAAACGAACAAGAAGCTGTTGAAGTTTTAGATGCAGTCAGAGAGACCTTGCCCGCGCAGGTAAATCAAGCCGATCAGCTGCTTCAAAAGCGTCAGGAATTGATAACAACAGCCAGAAAGCAAGCCGATGAAATTGTTCAACAGGCCAATCAACAGCGAGAGCAGCTCGTAAGTGCTGCTTCTGTAAGGCAAGAGGCTGAACGACAGGTTTCTGAGCTTCGCGATCAAACCCGCCAGCAATGCGAGCAACTGCTGCAGTCAACCCGACAGCAGTCGGCTCAAATTGAACATGAAATGCAATCGAAGCTAGCTCAACTTGAGCAGCAGTTTGCCAGCCGCCGACAGCAACTTGAGCAAGAGGGCCTTGAACGTAGAAATCAACTCGATCATGAGGCTAATGAGTTAAAAAGACAGTTAGCCCAGCAGCATGAACGCAACCGAAACCTGGCAATGCAAGAACTTGATCAGGTCCGTGAACAAAGTACGCGCATGCAAAAGGAAGCACAAAACGAAGCTGAACGTCTGCACAACGACGCTCTCCAGTACAGACAGCAAACTCAACAACAATGTGAGTCGCTGATACTACGCAGTCGTCATGAAGCTGCTGGAGTACAAGACGGTGCTAACCGTTACGCAGAGCAAACCCTTGGAGAACTTGAGCAGCGCCTCAAAGAGATAGGTCAAGTCATACTTGCGGGTAGGCAAGAGTTAGTAAAGATTCAAACTATCTCCAGTCATGAAGCAGCAGGAGCTTCAGATCCAAGCAAAGATAAGGCTGTGCCAATTAACCGTGCTCGTCGAGGGGGTTCACGGTTAAGACCGATGAAGGGCACGGGCTAAAGCGTTGAGTGGCCTTCAACAGCTGACCAACAGTTTTATTCGGATAGATAGCACCATTTGCTATTGCACTTACATAGCGAGGTCCATCGGAAGTCTCAAGGATTCCTGAAATTGAGCGAACACCCGTAAGAGTGCCAGTTTTGCCCCAGAATTTTCCTTGTAGTTCAGTATCTCTAAATAGCTTGCGAAGAGTACCCCGTTGACCAGCGATGGCCATAGATGCTTGATAGTAAGGAGCTAGGGGGTGGTTTCCCATTCGCATCAACAAGGTTGCCAAAGTTTGACTGCTAAGCCGGTTATTTCTTGAAAGACCACTGCCATCAGATATACGAAGCCCTGTCACAGGAATATTTTGTTGCTTCATCCAACGCATAGCCTCCCTAGAGGCATGTTTAATATCCCAACTATCTGCAGCATGACGGAGCAAAACCTCCGCAGTGAAGTTATGGCTCTCTGCATTAGCAAGACTAAGCAAAGCGTGCATTGGTGCGGAATCCTCCTCATGTAGGAGAACAGATTCATAAGTGCTTTTACTGAACTGATCGTGTTCAACAAGCTGTATGTGAGCCTTACCACCCTGACGTAAAACTTCGCGCTCAAGCAAAAGCTGTAAGCGAGAAGCTGGATTGGGCACCGCTGATTCAAGGGCGTTGCTTGTAAGCGCAAGACGAGTAATTGGCGCGCCGTAAGCGTATGTACGGTCTGTGTTATCCCAGTCATGGGGCCACCAGCGTCGACGTGGCTCTTCCCTGATTAGCAGACGTACATAATTTGGAGATGGATTGGTTCTTGATCCTCCCTGCCCTAGTGCTGCCATTGCAAATCGTTGAATTTGAGCAATCCCCAGATCTGGATCGCCTTCACCACTAATCTCAAGGACGCCGTCAGTTCGTCTTACAAGTTGAGTATGCAACTTAAAATCTGGACCAAGCCTGTCGAGGGCAAAAGCTGTTGTTATCAACTTTTGATTGGATGCAGGAACTCTTGGAACCCCTCCGTTGATGTCTGCAAGAAGTTGACCATGTCGATCAAGGATGCTCACGCTCCAGGCCCACCTATCTTTGCCTACTAAGGTCTTAATGCTTTGCTGTAAAGCTGGGCATTTACGGCCATACTGGAGTGAGGGCAACCCCTGGTTTTTCCCTGGAGGCGGTGGACTAAGTAATGGCGGATTAGCGTTAGCAACGGAACCAATTAGCGTGCTCGCGATTCCCAGTAATGGGATAAATGTCTTTGTGACTCTTCTCCTATATTGGTGAAAAGAAAACAAGGTAATCACTTGGCCATAATATTGCTAACGTTTCCATTTATTCGATATGTAGTTCCTTCAAGTTCTACAGGTGTTCCAATCTTGAGATTCGTTCCGGCCATAACAATTCCGTTCTTGGAAAATATGCCATTACCATCAAGCACAAATCGAGCTTCAAGGATGCTATTAGCAGCAATATTAGGATCTATTGCTGTAACAACAGATCCATCAGGTTGAACCGCAACGAGCTTGCTCGTTAGGTCAACAATATTTGATAGTTTCAATGAGCCAGCTGGCTGATTACGAATAACAATGCTTGTTTGACCTTGATCCAATGCAGCTTGTATTAGGGCTTTAGGATCAGCCACCGGTATATTTCGAACATCTACAGTCAGCTGGATTGGTATTAAGGATCCTGTAGCTTTGGCCACTGAATTACTTAGCTTAGGACTCCATAACACACCTCCCAAAGCAAGTAATGCCAATAATGCAGCCACTCCATCAAGCGGGGTGAACTGATTCAACAGGGTCCGTCGGGTCATAAAAACTGATCAGGTATGCACCATAAGGAGTTCAGCACGTTTAATCAAGTGAGCGATCGAAAGTTCGTCTCATCTAGCGCATTAATACACTCTAAGATCCTTTCAATTTAGGCTGAGGCGGTAAAGTTACCTATAGAGCAGCGGCTATGGACTCAGCATCAGGCTGCTGCTCAAAGGATTCCACCAGGCGATAGCCGTCTTGCTCTGAACGAAAAAGATTCCATTCACCCGGATGAATGCGCATCAATGCACCACCTTCTAGAGGTTGAAGCCAATAAGCCTTTCGCCATAGAGATAAGAATCCGCGTCTCCTTTCTCTTGCAACACTGCCGATTCCAACAGTAGTACTTTCAAGTCGACCATTCAACAAAAGTACAGCACCAGAATGATTTGTACAAAGACTTTCAAATTGTGAATAATCACTAGGCTCAGGTGCCACAACTAAAAGCACTTCATCGTCCTCCTTGCTGCTAGAGGTAGCGATTAAATCATTAATTGAAAAAATCTGATCAGCTATCTCGGGATTAATACTTTTAGCTAGAGCAGTAGCACCAACATCAGGCCATACAAGAAGGGTAGTGATACCTTTTTGTTGAAGACTTTTTATTAAACGTGTTGCTATAGGCATCAATTTCAAGCCTTCAAACCTCATGGTTATTTCCCATCTTCCTTGGGGTTGATCTCTTAACGCGATTTCAGCAGCCGCCAAAACCATAGCTTCGGCAGAGTGGAGATCAATTGGGAGCATGATGATTAAACGAAGAGAACAAAGTGATTAGATAAGTTCTTGCTTATTTGGACGCAATTGCAGCATAAATGGCTTGTTGTAGAAGTTCTGGTACATCCTGAATCTGCTGGTGTTTCAACCATGGCCCCAGACTGAAACGTAAACCTGACTGAAGCCACTTCGGATTGACCTGCATGGCTTGAAGCACCTGACTGTTTTTCGACTCTCCTGCCATGCAGGCACTACCACTACTTGCCGACAAACCTAGCCTGCCAAGCTCCCGAACTACTGCTCTTCCAGAGAGGGGGTGATTGTTTTCTGTACCCACGAGCATGGATATGTGATGTGGCAAACGATTTACTTGATCACCGGTAAAATAAAGTCCTGGAATGTTCTGCAGATTATTTCGCAAAGCGTCTCGCATAGCTCGCACTGTCGGCAACTCACTCTGTTTAAATTGAACAGATCCTGAACCATTTTTATCCAACTGTTCAATTGCTGCGGCCATTCCTGCTACTAATGCGACAGGTTCTGTCCCAGCACGTAGGCCTCGTTCCTGACCACCTCCCCCTTGTAAAGGCTTAATAGACGACAAGTATTCAGGGCGAACAAGAAGCAGGCCAATACCCTTTGGTCCCTGAAGCTTGTGGGCCGATGCACTAAGAAAGTCAATGGGCAGATCTGACCAATCCAAAAGGCCTTGACTAAGAACCTGCGTGGCATCGCAATGAAATGGGATGTTCCGTTCCCTGCAAGCTTTACCAATAGTTTGAATTGGCTGAATAGTACCCACCTCACTCTGGCCCCAGATGACTGAGACCAGACTTGTTGGTGGCACAAGCATCCTGTCAAGTTCTTCTATCTGAACACGACCTAAAGGATCGACAGGCCAGGTGAAAACATCCCATCCCTCACGAATGAGAGTTTGCGCTGCTGCAATAACAGCAGGATGTTCGACAGCTGAAATAACAAGACGACCTGGCTGCATAGACCTTGCCGTTCCTAATAGAGCAAGATGAATTGATTCTGTGGCTCCTGAGGTAAACATCACATCTGATGAGCTCGCCATCAGATGTGCGGCGATAGTTTGACGACTGCGTTCAAGCAATTCAGCAGCACAAATACCCAGAGGATGAATGCTGGACGGATTTCCCCAGGCAAACTGCTGAACTTCTGAAATTCGTTGAATTACTGCTGGAAGTGGAGGGGTAGTAGCACATGCATCTAGATAGATCTCAGACCCAGTCAAATCAGGTCTTAACTTCCTTTTTTTGCTGGGGTTAAGTGAGTAGCTCAAGTCAATCGTCAGCAAGCGTTACACCAGTATTAGTAGATGGCCCCACTAAGGACTGATTGCTGTCTTGAAGGGTTGCGTCAACATTTTCCGCTTGATTCTGTTGTGATGTTTTACAAATTAAGGGTGTTTCAAAATCAATTGTCGACTTATAATCATCAACGAATCTTGTCTGATTTGATTCATGTAAATCTTCAGATAGTTGTGGCAACATTTCAGGTGTGATAACACCGTCATATACGGCATGAGCTGGACCAACCATAAATACTGATCCACTGCGTCCTGGCCAACTAATGTTTAGTGGCCCACCTGGCAGTAATACTTCTGCTTGTTCACCAGAAAGACCTAGCAAACATGCAGCTACAAGCGTTGCACAAGCGCCTGTTCCACAAGCCAATGTAATGCCAGAGCCACGCTCCCAAACACGAATCTCAAGTTGAGTAGGTGAATTTACCTTTAAGAAATGAACATTTGTTTTAGCAGGGAAGGCAAGATTTTGCTCAAGCGATCGACCCCAATCCTCAATTGGAATTGCATCTAAATCTTCAACAGGG